>Ga0156523_166_pt1 | contig 5192 bp, 5 predicted proteins | sample RifOxyB3_FD_111918 | JGI IMG/M metagenome (GOLD analysis project Ga0156523, IMG submission 111918) | Ignavibacteria bacterium RIFOXYB12_FULL_35_14 | reverse complement strand
CTTATCTGAAATGAATAACCAGCATTACCTGCTCGAAAGAATTTACTTTAAACCCGTATTTAAAACACAAAGGGAAGCTTCTAATCTTGATGTGGATTTGAAGAAATTAAAATATCAAGTTTTGATTTGTAATGAACAAAAACCTATGCTTAGAAAATATAATGTGAAGCTCTTAAAGTATATTGAAGACGCTGAAAAATCTCCGCATAAATTCAATGAGCGAGCAACCTGCGCTTCCAGGAAAAAACCTGATGGTACTCAAGCTTGGTTCAATCTTGGTGATGAACTATTTGTCGGTGATTTTATTTTCCCTTCTAAAATTCACGAAAAGTATGGTTTAATAGATAATAGAAAAACACAAGTTTTTATAGATAAGGTTAATTACAATATAAAAGTAAATGATGATTACAAAAAATTTGAGGATGAGATATTTTTAATTCTCAACAGTACTTTATTCAGATACTTTTTAGAACTTTTTGCCCGCCAAATGGGTGAAGGTTTAACAGATATTGATGTGAACGTAGTACAAAAAACTTTAATTATTAATCCTGAGTTATTGAATGAATATAAAAGGGAATTAAAAGAAATTTTTAAATCCATTAAGCACCGAAAACAAGAAGTAATCTATGAAGAAATAAAAAAGGAAGACAGAAACAGGTTGGATTTGATAATCTTCAACAAATTAGGTCTTGCAGAAAAAGATTTGAAAGAATTTTATAACGGTGTAGTTGATTTAAGACGAAGAAGGAATGAAAAAGCCGCTTCAGTAATTAATATAAAAACAAAACAATCAATTGATTATGAAACCTCACTCAGATTAGTTGCCGACAGATTTGAAGACATAAATAAATATAAAAGTCTGATGAAAGGTGTACCTGACAGAGAGTTCACCATTCCAAATCTCGAACCTAAATTTCCGAAAGACGTATCAGGGGGTGACTCAAATTTATTTGCTTCGTACCGTGTGAAGTTTAAAGATGCCAATAAAGAAACAACAGTCATCTTTGATAACAACAGTCAGATACTGTTATTTAAATTCCTGTACGACAAACTCGAGATAAAAGGAACAAAAATATCATTGCCACGATCCCCGGAAGACTGCAACAAAATTCTACGCACACTTAAGCACGACTTTGAAAAGTACAGTTCTCAAATAAAAGCTATGCTTAAAACTTACCGGAGTAAAGCACACTACATCAGCATCTATCGTGATTTGGTGATGGGAAGGGAGTGAAAAATGATATCAAGAGATAAATATGTCCCAGTAATAAAATGCAAAGCTGGTGAATTTATAGCTTTAAGTAAATTACCAGAAGAATTTAAAGATGAAATTGTACCTATTACAGACTTAGTACCTAATCCTCAAAAAAAGTTAGAAGAACATATTCATTCTTCAATTGGCTATATTCAGCGTTGGGATAGAGAAAGGTTAATTTACATAGATGGCTATATGATTCAGGATAATGATATAATGATTCACAGGAAAAGATATATGGAGTACATTTTTAACGAAATCCGAAAATATAAATACAACGTTATTCCGGTTGTGAGCAATATTTCTAATCCGGATTATATTGTTCAAATAAAAAATATTGTTGAAAAAGACAGTCGTGGTTTGTGTTTAAGAATTTTTAGTAGCCGTGAAATAAGCATTAACGATGAAATAGAAAGAATGATGCCAAGAATTGATTTGGGTTTCAACCAGATAGATTTATTAATAGATTTGCAATCATTAGAGATTTTATCACCAGATGAAATTCTTAATTGGCAAAAAGAGATAATTAAAAATCTTTCTTATTCGTCAAGCTGGCGAAGCTTGGTTTTAACAGGAAGTAACTTTCCAATAAACTTAACAAAATTAACTGCGAATCAAATCCATTTGATTCCTAGAAAACACTGGTCAGCCTGGAAGCAGCTATTTGAGAGTAGTGATATTGAACGTTTTCCATCATATTCTGATTATGGAATTTCACATCCTTTAATGTCTGAAGTAGAGGGAATACCAAACGCAAGTGCAAGCATCAGATATACAAACTCAGACGAGTATTATATTTATAGGGGAAGAGGTACAAGACAACACGGATTTGAACAATTTTTTGAAATAGCAACAGCACTGATAAACAGTTCAGAATATTTTGGAAGAGACCATTGTTATGGTGATGAATTCATATATAGATGTGGAACAGAGAGAAAATTAAAAGGCAGATTACTTGACTGGAGAGCCGTTGGAACAAATCATCATATTACAGTAGTTGTCAATCAACTTCGCCAGTTTTGGCGAGATTTTAATGCTGTGCGGACTTCCTGAGAAAGAATTGAAGTATCAAGGCAATTTGCGATTGATTCACGAAGCTTTCTTTTATTTGATTGGCAACTTATTTTAATATTATATTTATTAGAAACAGAAATTAATTCATTTTTCCAGAGAATTTGAAGTAAGCTTAGGTTATTAAGTAATGGATTAGTCCTAGCTTGTCGCAACTCAATAATTCTTTTTTGTTTATCCTTATCAGTAATAAGAATCAAACCCCACCATTCAGGAACAAATTTGTCGATTTTTTTAATATGTGATTTGTTTGTCGCAATAGTAATTTTTTCAAGAGATTTGTTATAGTAACTGATCTGATTAGGAAGCCTGTTGAGAGTGTCTTCTTCACTTTTAATTTCGTAGCCGTGAATGATTCCATTTATAACTGCAATATCAATTCTTGAGAGTCCGGAACATAAATCTAATTCATCGACAATGATAGTATCCTTATATTTTCTGTTCTTTCTTTCAAGATATGGATGAAGTAGTTTTCTGATGTCGGCGTCTTGCATAAGCTTTAAATAATTGTTATTATAAAAATAAAAGCTGCTGATATGGAATGCAAGTTCAATATATTTGATACAATACATATATTTAAATACCAACAATTCATTATTATTTCTGCAATAGGAGAATATGAAAGTAGATTTCAATATAAACTCAATATACTATACATTAAAAAAGTTTGGTATAGATAAAAATTTTATCAAGGATATCTTATTACCCGATTGGTGGGATGATGAGATAGCGAAAACAAAGGCCGGTTATCTTCAAACTATCGATATAATTTCAAAAAACCTTGGAATTGATTTAGCAAGTTTTTTAACCAATCCGGATACTATTAGTCTTAAAGGAAATGCCCTGATAAAATTTAAAACTGCAAAGAACATTAGCATTTCTGATAATTTAATATGGCCGAAGTCTTTAGCGATCAGAATATCAGAATTAATTGAAGAAGTTTATCCTATTCAATTTAAATCACTCCCCAAAAATGCCTTAGAAATTCGTGACCAGATAGTTGAGAATTCGCAAAAATTAAACCTTGATACACTGTTGGATTATCTTTGGGATATTGGAATTCCAGTTTTACATATTTCGGAGTTCCCAAAAGATGTGAAAAAAATGGATGGTATGATCATTAATCTCACTAATCGCCCCATTATAATCGTATCAAAAAATCGAAAACACGACGCTTGGTTGTTATTTATCATTGCTCACGAGCTTGGACATTTCATTAAGGGACATTTAACTAAACCAGATAACATTATTTATGATGCTGATATAGAATATGAGCAAGATAAAGAAGAAAAAGAAGCGAATGAATTTGCATTAGAATTATTGACTGGGAGTCGATCACCCAAAATTTCCATTAGTGGAAGCATTGATAATTCTTTTAAACTTTTTAATGTAGTAAGTGTGATAGCAAAAAAAATGAACATTGATCCTGGAGTGATCACGTTAAACTTTGCTTATGTAACCAAGAAATGGGCTTTAGCAGAGCAAACATTAAAAAACCTTAATCCAAAGGCTGATGCAGTTAGTAAAATACATGATAAAATAAGAAAGAATTTAAATTTTAATAACACTACTAAGGAGAATACCGATTTCTTTATAAGAATTATTTCACTTTCGGGGGAAGGTGTTGCTTCTCTTTCTTGACAATGACATATTATTAAAAATTGGCTCGTTAGGTTTTTTAGAGAATCTTAAAAATTTATTTAGTAACGATACCTCTTCGATATTTATTCTACCCACAGCTAAACCGTATATCTTAAATAATAAAAATCTTCGGAATAAGTATTCAGAACACACATTAAATGAAATTGTTACCATCCTTAAAAATTACAAGATAATTCTTGACGAGTTTATTGACGATAAACGATATCGATCTTTAACTAGTATTGATAAAATTGATTCTGGCGAGAGAGTACTTTTTTCCTTAAATCCTCCTAATACAGATTTTCTAATATTAACAGGCGATAAGAATTCTATTATTCAATTAGCTAAGCAAGGAAGTAATAGTGAGATTAATTCTACCTTAACAGGAAGGATTGTTTGTTTAGAACATATTGCATTGAAGTTATTAGATCTTCATGGAATTGATATAATTGGTAGGCGAATGATAGAAAAGGATTTTGGTGGCGATAAAACATTGAATTTAGTTTTTAATCAACCAAATATGACAATTGAGAAAGCTAGCGGTGGATTATTAAGTTATTATAATGATTTGTATTCTCAATCAAATAGGCTTCTGTTACCTCTTTAATTCTTTTACTGAAAGCGGCTTCACTCGTCTATCACGACCGTACCGTAAAAGGAATGAAATTATTAACCACCTCAACAAACTCTTCCGGTTCCTCAAGATGCACATTATGCCCGGCATTTTTTACAACCACATGATTTGCGGAGGGGAAAGATTTTACAAGCTCAGAATTTATTAGGGGAATGATTAAATTAAAGCCGTAATAAATAAGCTTTTTATAATGGACATACTCAATAAATATTCTAAAGAAATAGAAGATTACTGTAAAGCCAACAAAATAAAAAAGCTTTCTTTGTTCGGGTCATACTTGACAAATACACACCACGAGGTAAGTGATGTTGATTTACTGGTAGAGTTTAATGAAAATGCAAACTACGGCTTACTTGATGTTGCAAGGATGGAACGTGAACTCTCCGAAATAATTGGTAAAAAAGTTGATCTTCGCACTCCAAACGAGTTGAGCAGATATTTCAGAGATATCGTGGTAAGAGAAGCAAGCGTTTTTTTAATTCGTAAAACCAAATTTTTCACTCGAAGAATAAATAATGCGGGTAAGAATAAGAATCTTATTTCATCCCTAAAGGGATTCAATTCATTCTTTGTAATTGTAACTATAAATAT
>Ga0156523_121_pt1 | contig 133172 bp, 117 predicted proteins | sample RifOxyB3_FD_111918 | JGI IMG/M metagenome (GOLD analysis project Ga0156523, IMG submission 111918) | Ignavibacteria bacterium RIFOXYB12_FULL_35_14 | reverse complement strand
AACTCTCGGTACGCTTTCACGTACACACGCTCTCCAGGCGTGCCATCAGCCTAAGGCTGACACTCCTGCATCTTTATTTTTTAATTGTGAGTCTAGAAATTTCCTACCAACCCCACATTTAAGAAATTTTTCGCGCTGTCTTGCTTCGGGTTCCGTTTTAAATTCCTCAGAGTAAATTAGTGCCCATGGGGTTCCATTTTTAGTAAAGGTGCTTTTCCCTTGATTATGCTGAGAAAGCCTTTTGAGGAGATTAGAAGTGAACCCGACATATCGCTTTTTTAGTTTATCGCTCCAAAGCACATAAACGAAAAACATATTTTACCAGATTTATCGCGGAAAGAGAGAGATTCGAACTCTCGGTACGCTTTCACGTACACACGCTCTCCAGGCGTGCCATCAGCCTAAGGCTGACACTCCTGCATCTTTATTTTTTAATTGTGAGTCTAGAAATTTCCTACCAACCCCACATTTAAGAAATTTTTCGCGCTGTCTTGCTTCAGGTTCCGTTTTAAATTCCTCAGAGTAAATTAGTGCCCATGGGGTTCCATTTTTAGTAAAGGTGCTTTTCCCTTGATTATGCTGAGAAAGCCTTTTGAGGAGATTAGAACTGAACCCGACATATCGCTTTTTTAGTTTATCGCTCCAAAGCACATAAACGAAAAACATATTTTACCAGATTTATCGCGGAAAGAGAGAGATTCGAACTCTCGGTACGCTTTCACGTACACACGCTCTCCAGGCGTGCCAGTTAAACCACTCCTGCATCTTTCCTAAATTGTTTTTGGTTTTCAGGCGTGCCATCAGCCTAAGGCTGACACTCCTGCATCTTTCCAAACACAAATCAAATATAAAAATATCGAATGCCTTAACCAAAGAAATTGGAAATCAATGAAGAAGGTACCGATAGTAATAATTTTGAGTTTGAAATTTTAATTCAAAATTTATTTTAATAGATTGCAATCAAATTTAATGATATTGCATCAAGTGGATTCTGAAATTTTAATTCAATCGATATTAACCGTTCTTTCTGCAATAACTGGAGCCGTAATTATATTCATGGTTAATTTAAACCATGAAAAATTATGTGCCTTAATTTCTTTTTCTGCGGGAGGACTTTTGGGTGCAGCGGTATTTACCCTAATTCCCGAATCTCTACATTCACTGAATACCACAGAAGTAATCTTGGGAATATTCAGTGGATATTTATTATTCTGGTTATTAACAAAATATTATTCGCATGTTTGCCCTGCTTGTTCTGCTTCTCACTTTGATGAAAGAACAACTGAAAAATTCTCTGAAATTGCTCGTGCTTTGTTGATAGCTCTTTCCATTCATTCCTTTCTGGATGGAGTAGCCGTATCAACTAGAGGGGTCGTTGAAAACATATCGAATACCTCTGTCTTTATCGCAATATTAACACATAAATTGCCTGAAGGATTAGCATTAGCTTCCATAATGTTTAGCGCAAATTATTCCAGAAATAAAATTCTCATTTATGTATTTGCAGTTGAGATGGTTACGGTGATTGGAGCGGTGACTGGCAGTATTCTATTAAAGTCTTATGTGTCGGAAATTTTATTAAGCGCCGTGATGTCCCACATTGCGGGTGGATTTATTTTTCTCGCATCTCACGCTATACTTGGCGAGATGTTAAAGAATCACACAAAGTTGGTTATTAGCACATTTAGTTTTGGTCTAATATTAATTTTAGCTATTAGTAAAATTGTTGCATGATTTAGTAATAATTTAGTTAAAGACTCGAGATGTTTTAACACTGTTCAACATAATTGGAGAGATGCTAGAGTGGTTGAATAGGCCGGTCTCGAAAACCGGTGTAGGGTTTACTCTACCGAGGGTTCGAATCCCTCTCTCTCCGCAATTTATATCTCTCCGATAACTTCGATTCCATTCCAATCAAACATTGTTATTAGCCTTTTATCACTAATTACTATTGTGCATTGCCATCGCTGCTTACCTTTGGTTAGTAAATAAAGAAATTGTTTTTTAAAAATTAAAGGAGTAAGATCATGACAAAATTAATCCTTGTACTCATTTCTCTTATTACATTTTCGACATTCGCTGGAAATAATAAAGGGGATAAAGTAAACGATTATGCTGTTGCCAGTTTAATTATGGGGATCAATTCCAACAACTTTGGTCTTAGAACCAGTGCAGCATACATGCTTGGGGAATTAAAATGTGAAAAAGGTGTTATCCCGCTTATGCGGATGTTAAAAAGTGAAAATCGGGAAGATGCACGAATTGTGGCTGCACTTGCACTATTTAAGATTGGTAACGCCAAAGGTATTTTTGCAATTAAACAGGCAATTAAGTTTGATCAAAGTGAGAGAGTAAGGCGGCTCTGCACCAATTTTTATCACGCATATTCAGAAAAATCAACGGTTATTGAGTTACTGGCTCATAGATAATTTTTTTTAGCGCCTTCTACTTCTCCACCAATGAGGTGATAAAGTCCCGAACTACGTTCGGGATTTTTTATTCTCTAACCGATTAGATAATTTTCTCCTCAAATATTCCAGATAATTTTAGCATAATTTCTTGATGATAAAATTTGGCAAATGCTAACTTATAAAAAACACCTTACCAGCACTTTAACATTGGCAATTCCCGTGATCATTGGACAGCTGGGTCTAATTATGATGGGAGTTGTCGATAGCTTGATGGTAGGAGAACTGGGTGCCGACTATCTAGCAGCGGCAGCGTTGGCAAATCATATCGTAATTTTGATTTTAATAATCGGGTTAGGTGTTTCAATGGCGGTAACACCGTTGGTTGCAATTAGTATTGGGGCAGAAAAACATGATGAAGCTCAAATTTTATTTAAGCAATCAATTGTTGTTAACTGCTGCTTTGGGATTACAATGACAATATTAATCGTGGTTGCATCAGAATTGATTCATTACCTAAACCAACCGCCGTTGGTAGTTAAATATGCATCATCATACACTAAAATATTGGGGATCTCAATAATTCCCTGGATGATTTATCAAAGCTATAAACAGTTCATCGAGGGTCTTTCAATAACTCATCCGCCTATGGTTGTAACATTAGTAGCAAATGTTGTAAATGCCATTGTGAATTGGATTTTAATCTTTGGAAATCTTGGTTTTCCTAGACTTGAATTAGATGGCGCAGGCATTGCTACTTCTTCATCAAGAATATTCATGATGATAGTCATTATCCTTTATGTGACTAAATCAAATAGATATAAAGAGTATGATGTTTCACTGATCGTAAGAAAATTTAATATTAATGCCATTAAAAAGATTTTGAGGTTGGGGCTGCCGAGTGGATTCCAATATTTCTTTGAAGTCGGTGCATTCTCCTTTGCGGTTGTGATGGTTGGCTGGCTAGGAGCAAAATCACTGGCTGCACATCAAATTGCCATTAACCTGGCTTCAATTTCATTTATGGCAGTAACTGGGATATCTGCTGCGGGAGGAATTCGTGTTGGAAATGGAGTTGGAAGAGGAGATATAAAGGAAACGCGTAAGGCAGGTTTTTCTGCGATTATACTTGGAGCATCCATAATGTTTTGTGCCGGTTTAATTTTCATTTTCTTTAGAAACTCCTTACCCAAATTATACATCTCCGATGATGAAGTAATAACAATTGCTTCAAGCTTATTAGTGATTGCAGCAGTCTTTCAAATTTTTGATGGAACACAAGCTGTTGGAATCGGAATTTTACGTGGACTGACGGATGTCAAATTTCCTACTATGATTACTTTTATTGCCTATTGGGTAATTAGTCTGCCTATTGGTTATCTATTAGGTTTTACGTTTGAAATGGGTACCCAAGGTGTGTGGATTGGATTATTAATTGGACTTGCATCTTCAGCAATTATGCTGTCGCTTAGGTTTAATTTTAAGAGCAAGCATAGAATATTAGCTTGATATCTTGATAGCTTAAAATTGGTAGGGTTAAATAATTAGTATGATCCTTTTTCAGTAATAATTTTTGTAATTAGTTTTTTCGGAATTACTTCAAAATAATCATTATCAATTTTCAAGTTACGGTGTTTATAGTTCCAAATTTCGTTCGGGTTATAGACTTTTTTCTTGTATGCTGTTTGCTTACTGAATTTGTTTTCGGATGATAGAACAAAAAGCGGTTTGTTGTAATATGCTGCAGCAATGGATGAACTTAAACTTCCGGTTTTATTTACAACATTGCCGTTTGCTAATATCTTGTCTGCACCGATCAAGACAACATCACAGTTCGATATACACTCTGCCGAATTTGCATCGGTTATTAATTTTACTTTAACACCAATTGTTAATAATTTTTTTGCAAGGACTCTTCCTTCTAGGGAAGGGCGGGACTCGGAAATCACTACCTTAATATTTTTGTTTTCACCATACCAAAGATTCAAGACCTCAAAGACTGTTTTACTGTTCGATAATGTGAAGATACATTTACGCTTTTTAACAAATGGTTTAAGGTTCTGATAGATTTTAATGAACATATTTGAAGTTCGTTCTTCGAATAGCTGCAAATATTTTTTTAATTCTTTGTGGTTTGCATATTTGATAAAATCAGATAGTTTTTTAGTGTACTCCATTACGATCTCAAAACTGCCCACTTGAGAATTAATCTTTTGAATAGAGTTTTTAATCAATTCGAAGTCATCGGAATTTTTCATAAAGAATTTATTAATCTTAAGAACGAGATCTGTAGACCCTGATGTATTGTCGCTTAGAATTTTATTAAGTACACGATGATTCATGAAGTCTCCGAAAATTCTTTGAATATCAACCGATATGTTTAACTTAAAATTATAGAATTTATTGTCTATATTTACAAAAAGTAAATTTACACATCAACAAGTTGAGGATGATATGAAAACATTCTTAGCCGCACTTCTAATCTTTTTACCAATATTTTTACAAGCCCAATCAGCTTCTGATGAAATTGTTCCTGTAAAGGAGCTAATTCCGGATATAGGACTTGATCTTCGTTACAGCACGGTAAACAATTTCACAAATCAAAAGCTTTATACTATTGGTGAAGCTTATCTGTCTCTTGGAGCAATTCAAAAGTTAAAGCTGGTACATGACAGCTTAAAACAAATAACATTGCATAATGGAATTAGTTATCCACAGGGTCTTGGAATCAAAGTCTTCGATGGATATCGCCCGCGTGCAGTTCAATATCTAATGTTCGAAATATTTCCTAATCCAACATATGTGGCAGATCCTAATTCAGGTTCGATACACAACCGTGGTGGTGCAGTTGATGTATCTATTATTGATATGTGGACCGGACAAGAAATTCCAATGCCAACCGAGTTTGATCGGTTTGGAATAGAAGCAAGCCATTTTTATATGAATCTTCCAGCCAATGTTATAGCTAACCGGACTTTACTTTTCAACATGATGACTCAAGTGGGAGGTTTTGCCCCTTACGATGCCGAGTGGTGGCACTATTCAATCAGCGGTGCTTCGAGTTTACCTTTGTTAGATTTTCAGATGAAGTAAGAGGGAAAACATGAAAAAGATTTTTTTATTACTCGTTTTAAGTTCAACTCTTCTTCTTTCACAAAATGAATTTTTAGTGAACACTTTAACTGATACAACTCAAAGATGGCCATCAGTGGATAAAGATGGAAGCGGAAACTATTACGTTGTCTGGCAATCTATTTTTCTCCCCTCATCAATTTCACCGTATCCTATTTATCTTCAGATGTTTAATTCAAACGATGTAAAAGTAGGTGGTGAAATCCTGGTTAATGAAGCGACGGGTAAGAAACAGGAAAAACCCGTAATTGCAACTAACGCAGCCGGAAGAAGTGTAATAGCATGGTCTTCATACACTGATTTTACATCCATCTACGATATTAAAGCCAGAATTTTTAATCAGAACTTTCCGCAGGGCAATGAAATTCTTGTTAACACAAATACTTTAAATTCACAAAGCAATCCTGCAGTTGCGATTAGGTTAAATGGAGAATTTGTTGTTGCCTGGGATTCGTGGTATCAAGATGGCGGCGATAGGGGAGTTTACGCGCAAAGATTCGATTTAACCGGAAATAAGGTTGGATCAGAATTCAGTGTGAATACAACTCTTGCTTACAGCCAAGCTAAACCAAGAGTAAAATATTTTTCAGATGGAAAATTCATAATCATCTGGGAATCATTTAAGCAAGATGGTTCTGGTTATGGAATGTATGGTAGAATTTTTAATTCAGACGGAACAGCGAATACGAACGAATTCCCAATTAATACTTACACAACTGATTACCAATGGTTTGGAGATGTTGAAGTTTTTAATGACGATTCATTTATTGTTGCCTGGTGCAGTTGGGAACAAGATGGAGATGATGGCGGAATTTATGTTCAAAGATTCAACGCTTCGGGTTTGAAGGTTGAGAGTGAAGTACGTATAAATAAAACGACTTCGCAATATCAATGGCTGCCAAGGATTAAAAAATTAATAGGTAAAAATGTTGCACTTGTTTGGTCAAGTTGGAAGCAAGATGGAAGCAGGGAAGGAATAGTTGCTGCATTTATCGATGAGAATAATCAGCGCTATACTTTTGAAACCGTTGTGAATAATTATTCTGAATCTTTTCAATGGGAACCTGATTTTATTGTGACAGATGAAAACGAAATTTTAGTTGTCTGGTCAAGCTGGGAACAATTCGGTAATGATTATGATATAGTTGCGAGACGAATTGGACTTGAGAAACCGCAAGGTGTTATAAATCCTTCATTCAATTCTCATCTAACAGGAACTACGACTGCCAAAATAGTCACCCATGTTGTGGATTCAACTGCATTAACCGGGCACACATATCTAGTTTCATTTCAAGTCCCCGGTTCCTCAGATACGGTTTATGCTAAAATTGAAGATCAAAATACTTCTCAGACTAAAATTCAAAATTTTCCCATCAACAAGGGAGTGCACACTTTTTATCTAACTTCAACATTTGATGGTGTTGCTGTGGAGTTTCTTCCTCAGTTTAAGTTAGAACTCGATATGAATCCTTATTTCATTAACAATTCTAGTAGCAATTTATTTTTTTCTTATGTTCTTCCTGCTTCAGGACAAAAGCTTCTTGCACCAATTGATGTTGCCCTCATCTGGGGTTCGACTGATACTTTACCAACAGGTCAGTGTGCAGCGCCGCTTGATACTGCTTTGTCAACAACTGGAGCTAAAAATGTAATTATTCCTTTTTTAGCAATAAATATGAACAATAATTCCCGACTTACAATTTTAGTGAAAGAGTTAGCAGCAACAAAAAATTTTAAGTGGAATCCTAAGGAAGAAATTGTATTCATAACTCCGCCGCCGTATCAAGTCAATCCATTTAACACACATGCACAAATAAACTCTAATACTTCAGCAGGAAATATTATCTGGCCAAATATTGGGGACACAAATTTTGTATTAACGAAGCGACCTATCACTCCGGCTGATACATTTTACTTTACAACAAATAGGGCTTACGTAATTTCGGATATAGTAAATGAAAATATCTTACCAGAGAAATTCGAGTTATTTCAGAATTACCCGAATCCATTTAATCCAATTACTACAATCGGGTACGCTATTCCCCTCTTGAGAGGGGACAAAAGGGGTGTGTTAACAACCTTAAAAATCTATGACATCCTCGGCAAAGAAATAGCAGTACTTGTAAATGAAGAGTTGAGGCCGGGAAATTACAATGTTTCGTTCAACACGCAGAAATATCAAATGGCAAGCGGAGTTTCCGCCAAAGGCAGATACGCCTCTGGCGTATATTTTTATAGGTTGCAAGCAGAGCAGTATAGTAAAACGAAAAAGATGATATTATTGCGGTAGAATTGATTATAGATTCAATGAACGAAAAAGCCCAATTATACATAAATCGTATTAACCTTCAACCTCATCCCCAAGGAGGATATTTTAGCGAAGTTTATCGCTCAGATAAAACACTGAAGAAAGAATTTCTTCCAGAACATTATGACGGTGATCGTAACTTCTCAACTTCAATTTATTTTTTACTTGAAGGCGAACAGACATCAAAATTTCATTGACTGAAATCCGATGAACGGCGGCATTATTATGATGGATGTGCAGTTAAAATTTAAATTCTGAATTTAACAGGGGAGTTGAACATAATTATTTTAGGTGTTAGATATAAAATTTACCTTGTTGGGAACAACCTCTTGGTTGTTTCGACTTTCTTACTGCGGATCGAGCAGGAGCTCGATCCCTACAAAATCAACCCAAGCCGTAAAAAATTACCTTATTTCATTATACACAAATTTATAAATTTTTGGCGCGAATATTGTTTTTATAATTTTCTTGATATTAAATCATTATTTCTCTAATTTTTTCAGCGAAATAATAAACATTTGGAGGATCTTTATAGAATTTTTTACAGTTTGAACAGTTTCATTTTTTGTAATTAGGATTATCATCAGACGTAAAAAAATAAATCTATTTAGGGAATTCCTCCAAATCTTTTCGGCATCGGTGTTTCTGTTTTATGTCGCAACAAATTTTGGATTTTTCTCTCAATACCAATCCCAGGTTAACAAAAAACTTTGGGTTGATGCACTTCTGCAATTAAGCACTTCCCAGAAGAATAATTTACCTTCGCCGCTAAATAAGTCAAGCAGTGGTTTATCTGAAATTTCAGTCAAAGGTAAGTCAATTGATTTTGCCGTTTCTCTCGATGATACCAGCAATGTTACGGAAAAATTGGAAGAAAAAATTAACCTTTCTGACACAAGTAGAATTATGGAAGATTCACTTTTAGCACTTGTGGATACTGTGAAAGTAGATTCTGCAGCAATTGATTCAACTGCCCGAATGAAATATTTCAAATATCAGCGTGAAGACAAACCTTATGTTGAATTAAAAAAGAAAAAACCATCAAAGTTTTTTGCATATCCTGATCAAAGATACCTAACTCGAACCATCCAAATTGATTCAACCGGACAATTCGTTGAAGTGGTTGAGAAAATTGCCGGTAAGCAGATAAAAATAATTTTAAGGATGACAATTGATGATTACATCCAGATGCGGCTTGGATTACGTGAACGTGAAATTTGGGAAAGCATCGGTTATGCATATGAGTTGAAGGAAACTAAAAAGGAGTTAGGACAATTAATTAAAGATATAACTAATCTGGAAATTCCTTTACCAAGCGTTGGAGTGTTAAGCATTTTCGGTGAACCCAAGATCAGCTTAAGAATTGGCGGTGCTGTCGATATTCACGGCGCTTGGCGCAGCGAAACCACTGAAGGTGTAACTGCTTCACGTCTTGGCAATACGAGAAATGAACCTGACTTTAAGCAGCAAGTACAAATAAACGTAAGCGGAACAATTGGGGACAAGCTTAACATTGTAGCCGATTGGAATACCGAAAGAACATTTGAGTATGAGAACCAGCTTAAAATAAAGTATACGGGTTATGAGGATGAAATCGTTCAGAGTGTGGAAGCTGGAAACGTTTCATTGCAGACTTCTCCTTTAGTTGGCGGAAGTGAAGCATTGTTTGGTGTTAAAGCTAACTTTAAAATTGGTCCATTATCACTTACAACTATAGCAAGCCAGAAAAAAGGTGAAGTGAAAGAAGTTTCAGTTTCTGGTGGTACAACATCTCAAACCTTTGAAAAAAGAGGTTACGACTACTCGACCAATCATTATTTTGTTGATACTGTTTATGCGAGTCAAAATCCTAATCTAAATTTATTTCAGAAATATTATGATAATGCTACACCGCAGATTGAATCTCAATATTTAATAAAAGACATCGAAGTTTGGAAATCAATAGAAACAATTGGTAAAGATCCTGCAAAAGAAAGACAAGCTAATGTTTATATAAACTTGGACCCATTAAATGCTGGAGGCAGATATGACTCGAGCCTTAGAAGTGAAACAATAAATCCAATTTCGGGGCAAAAAGACTTTTCTAGGTTTAAATTACTAACCAGAGGTGATGATTATTTATTGAATGAATATACTGGGTTTCTAACTTTTAATACTCAAATCAATGATAATGATATTATTGCGGTTGCTTATAGAGTTGAGAATATGCCAGGTGCTGCTGATGATAGTTTTTTTGGTGAGTTCATAAGTTCGGCACAAACTGATTCCCAAAGACTTGTATTAAAAATGATTAAACCCAAGTTCCTTCAACCAGGCAGTAACTATGCCCAAGCTTGGAAACTTCAGTTAAAAAATATTTACCCAGTTGGTGGACGAAATATCAAAAAAGAAGGATTTGAATTTCAAATTAAATATGAAGTTGCTGGCCAGGATCCTGTTGTAGAATTACCAGGCGGGCAAGGAACTGTTCGATTGTTGAATGCTTTTGGTTTCGATAATTACGACGCGGCAGATCAAGCTAATCCTGATAATGTTTTTGACTGGCGTACTAATCTTACTATTATTCCTCAAACTGGTGAAATAATTTTTCCTGTGTTGGAACCTTTTGGCAGAAATATTCCAACCGAATTGCAGAATAGCGACTCATTAAAGTATCAGTTAGTTTATGACACTACAAAAACTTTTGCACAGCAGCAGAAAGTTAAAGACAAGTGGATTCTTACTGGAAAATACTCCGGTGAAGCAAGCTCAGTTTATCAGTTAGGTTTTAATGTTGTCGAAAACTCAGTTCGTGTAAGATTAAGCGGAAGAGAATTAACTCCTGGAATTGATTACATTGTTGATTATAATATCGGACAGTTAACAATCAGAAATGATGCTGCTCTAGTTCCCGGGGCTGATTTAAGGATAACCTACGAGCAGAATGATCTTTTCCAGCTTGCATCCAAAACTTTACTTGGGGCAAGAGGAATTCTTGATATTTCTCCAAAGACAAAGCTAGGCTTTTCTGTATTAAACCTTAATCAACAGACTTTAAGTGATAAAGTTAGAATTGGTGAAGAACCTTTAAGTAATACAATTTATGGAGTTGATTTTAGTACAAGCGGTGAACTTCCATTTCTCACTAAACTTTTAGATAAAGTCATATCAACTAAACAAATGTCTAGTTTTACATTGCAGGGGGAGTTCGCATACATTGATCCCGATCCCAACACTAAAAAAAGCACTATATCCTCCGATCAAGGAAACAGCATTGCTTACATCGATGATTTTGAAGGGGCAAAACGGATTATCCCTGTTGGAGTTTCATATACAGCATGGAAGGATCTAAGCCCGCCAGAAAAGCTTCCCACATCACCTGCTTTACCGGATACGTCATTGATGAATAACAAAGCGAAAAGTTTTTGGTACACCGTAACTCCTTCAGATGTTCGTGTACAGGATATCTGGGGCTCCCGGAAGCGCGTTGCTAAACAGGAAGATAATGTTACTGTAATGGATTACATCTTTCTTCCAGACACACAAGGGACTTATAACTACACACCGTCTTTACAAGATCGAAAAAAAAATTGGGGCGGAATTATGAAGCTGCTTTCATCAACGGCCAGCAATCTTGTTGAAGAGAATATTGAGTTTCTAGAATTTTGGTTGAAGGTTGAAGACGCTCCATTAAATTCAAAAGTTTATATTGATATTGGAAGAATTAGCGAAGATGTAATTCCAAATAGAAGGCTTGACACGGAAGACATAGATGGAAATGATGCAATTGATGTTGACGGAAAGGAAGATACAGGTATTGATGGTATGACTGATGAAGAAGAAAGAGCGTTTTATAGTAGCACAGCATCTGATCCGAGCGGCGATAATTTTTCTTTCACAAAAGCCGGTGGTGTTACATCTATTTTTGATTATTATAACATTAATGGTACACAAGGTAATGCAATCTTAAGCGATATTGGTAGATTGCCGGATACTGAAGACTTAAATAGAAATGGGAATATTAATTTAATCAATAGCTTTTTCCGATATGAAATTCCATTAGATACAAGCGCACAGACAAATAAATTTATTGCTGGTGGCGGTGACAATGAGGGCTGGTATTTATATCGCATTCCTTTGAAAGACACTCTTACAAAAGTTGGCGAACCAAGTTTTACTACCGTTGAAGCAATCAGGTTTTTTATTACCGGTGTTGATCAAGCAGTTCATCTTCGTTTTGCTGAGTTCAATCTGGTTGGAAGTCAATGGCAAAAAGTATTACCGCAGGATACCATATTATCCGTCTCGGTAATCAGTTACGAAGATAACCCTAACTATGAAATTCCTCCTGGAGTTAATCAAGAAAGAGACAGAACTAAGCCGGATGAACAAGTATTTCGAAATGAACAGTCATTAAATCTTATTCTCCAGGATCTTCCTGATGGAGTATCTCGTGAAGCAGTAAGATATTTATACCGTCCTCTTGATGTATTTAATTACAAGGAAATGAAATTATTTATTCATGGCGATAATGATCATGGACCAACCAGGGTTTCATCTTTAGATGCAGATTATAATGCAGAAGTTTACTTTAGGTTTGGTACCGATTCAAATAATTATTACGAATATCGGCAACCGGTTAGACCGGGATGGAATGAAATAAGAATCATATTTTCTGAATTAACTTCAATTAAGCAAGCAAGAGATTCAATTAACCAGACAATAAAAGTTCCAGTTTCGGGATTACCAGGCCATTTCTACTTAGTAAAAGGAACCCCAACATTAACTCAAGTTAAATTTTTAACGGTGGGAATTTTCAACACAACAAATCCTAATTCAATCGGAAGCATATCGGGAGAAGTATGGGTAAATGAACTTCGTGTAATTGGAGCAGAAGATACACCAGGTTGGGCTTATAGCATGTCCACTTCAATTAAAATGGCAGATCTTCTCTCTGTAAATTTTAATATGAGCCGCACTGATCCTTATTTTCATCGGCTTGCAGATAGGTTCGGTTCACGCGTTGAATCAAGAAATTGGGCAACATCAGCAGATCTCGATGTTTTAAAATTGCTGCCAATAAATTTGCCGGAGAGTAATCTCAGGCTAAATTATTCACATTCAGAGTCTATTGGTAAGCCGCTTTATCTTCCAGGCACCGATGTGAAAGTTGATGAGGCAGCGCAGCAGCTTAGAAATATCAGAGACGATTCAGCGAAAACAACAGTTAAAACTCCCGAACAATTAATTTCTGAATCCCAGACGGTAAATGTGTCCGATTCCTGGTCTCTCTCAAACATTAAGCTTAAAATACCAACTAAGCTATGGTTCATCCGGGATTCTTTTAATTCAATTACTATGGGCTTTAATTATAACAAGACGTTTAGCAGGAGCCCAACTGTTTTAAGCAACAAAAGCTGGATTTGGAATGCAAACCTGAGTTATGGATTAAACCTGAGTCCGGATTATTTCTTTTATCCGGCAAATATTCCGGTTATTGGTTCAATATTATCATTGCTTGTTGACTATAGAAATGCAAAGGTATACTTCACACCGCAAAACTTTTCACTAAATCTTACAGCGAAAAGAAATAGGAATGTAAATGTATCGCGTCCTCAAAATAATATTAATTCTCAGGAAATAATTTCACGTGACTTTACAACTGCCAGAGGTTTTAATCTTTCATGGAAAATTACAGAAGGTGGATTACTTAATCTCAGCACTAATTATAACGTTAACGTTAGTTCCTCTTTAGCGTTTTTAGAAATCGATGAATTCGGAAGACAAAGATCTGAAGGTTCAATTTGGAGAGAAATTTTTTCTGGAAAATTCTTCGGTAAAGATTATCAGTACCAGCAATCAGTTGATTTTAGAACTTCGCCAAGATTACCATCATTATGGGATATAAATAAGTTCTTCACTGTTAGTACCGGATATTCTGCAAGCTATCAGTGGAGTAATGATTTTAGGCAAGAAGTTTTAGGAAGAGGGGCAGGATTTGGGAGCAAAGTGAGTGCAACACTCACTTTAAAGCTCAAATCTCTCATGCAGCCGCTTTTTCAAGAAGCACCGGATGAGAAAGTTCTACCACCGCCAACTACAACAACGCAAACTCGAACAAGAGGAAGAGAACGGGTTGTTGACGAGGAAGCTAAAAATAATTTACTGCTCAAAGATTCAAGTAATACCATATCGGATTCACTTCAAACAGTTCTATCCGATTCATCAATGGTCGAAGATTCACTGAGAGAAGGAATACCTAAAAAATCAGTTCTTACAAATGCTCTTAACTTCTTAAAATCATTTGCAAAAGTTGTTCTGTTTGATTACGAAACAATCAATTTTAGTTTTTCAAGCGATAACAATTTATCGAAAAGCGGAATTGCCGGAAAGGGAACTGGTTTCTACAACTTCTGGGGAATATTATTTAATGCAGACAATGGTCCTTCGCGCGGATTTATGCTTGGATTAAGTGATGAGGTTGGACCTCGTGCTGCAAATGGCAATCTACAGGATGTTTTTTCACAAAGAAACAGTTTTGATTTTAAGACATCACGTCCGCTTTGGGAAGGGGCAAAGATTGATCTGAATTGGAAAGTAGGCTGGTCGACAAGCAAGAGCACAAATTTACAGTCTGATGCAACAGGGAGAACGACAATTACAAATATTACTTCATCAGGCACAATTGATAGATCATTCTTGTCTTTTCCACCTTCTCTGTTTTTAAGTGTCTTCAAAAGCGGAATAAAACAAGTAAATGAGTTGTATGATCCTGATTCTCCGAATCCAAGAGAAAATTTATCTGCAGCTTTTGTTGAAGGGTTTGAAAGCTTTCCAATTTTTGCAAAGCTCGGATTCTTAAATGATTTTATAAAATATGTTCCACGTCCAAATTGGAGAATATCATGGGATGGGTTGGAGACGTTCTTCCTTTTCAAATCATTTGCCAAGAGGGTTAGCTTAACGCATGAATATCGTTCTGGGTATACAGAGGGTTGGAAGTTAACTCCCGATGGTAATAAAGAAATTTTAACTCAAAGGATTGATTATGCATTTGCGCCATTAGCCGGGTTCAATTTTACTTTTGCTGACCTCTGGGGTGGAAACTTACTAAGCAGCGTTAAATACTCCACCAGAACAAGTTTTGATTTAGGAAGTTCAACGAGAAATATAACAGAAACTTTTTCAAGAGATATTGGAATTACGGCTGGTTATAGTAAAAGCGGTTTTGAATTACCATTGTTCGGTGTTTATTTAAAGAATGATATTGAATTTAGCTTTTCTTACAATAGCACGAAAAATTCGACCGTGATTTATGATATGACGGATTTCATTGAAGATGGAACTCCAAGAGATGGTACGATTCGAACTACTTTTGAACCAAGAATTAAATACACCATTAGTTCTAAAGTTACATTGTCTATTTTCTATCGACGGTCTTCGGTCGAACCTGAAGGAGCAGCAAGAATTCCTCCAACTACAACAAACGAAGCCGGTTTAGATGTTCATATCTCTATCCAATAAATATTTAATTTTATATTATTCTTTGGATTTGAGGTTTAAGTTTTTGGTATTATTTTTTATTCAATAATTATTAAAAGGTCTAATGATAAAGCAGAATAGAATATTGTGGGTGGATGACGAGATTGAACTTCTACGTTCTCATGTTATTTTTTTATCAGAAAAAGGATTTATAGTTGATACAGTTACGAACGGTGAGGACGCTATTTCTTCTGTGAAAGAAAAAGATTATGATCTAATTTTTCTTGATGAAATGATGGCTGGAATGGGCGGATTGGAAACTCTCGCCCAAATTAAAGATGTTGATGCTAACATTCCCGTTGTCATGGTAACCAAAAATGAAGAAGAGAGCTTGATGAACGAAGCTATTGGTTTTAAGATTTCAGATTATCTAACAAAACCTGTTAACCCGAGTCAAGTCTTATTAGTATGTAAAAAAATTCTTGAAGGGAAAAAAATTACAGGCGAATTCGCAGCTAAGGATTACCTTCAGGACTTCAACCAAATTTCGCAAGCTATGCTGCAAAATCTAAATTCGGATGAGTGGATTGAAATTTATTTGAAACTTGTCAATTGGGATCTCGAGCTCGACATTCACTCGGGAATGGGATTAAGACAAACATTTACGGATCAGAAGCGAGAAGCAAATAAGGAATTTTCGAAATTTGTTGAGAATAATTATCGTAATTGGATAAATTCAACCTCGGATTATGATAAGCCAACATTGACTGTCGATATTTTAAATAAGTATCTAGTTGACCAAATTAAAAATCATGATAATGTGTTTTTCTTCGTTTTAGATTGTTTGCGGTTAGATCAATGGCTGGTTATGGAAAAGCACTTAACAGATTATTTCAAGATCGATAAAAGCTATTACTATTCTATTTTACCGACATCGACACCTTATGCACGTAATTCTCTTTTCGGCGGATTGTATCCATCGGAAATTGAAAAATATTACCCCCAGTTATGGCAAAGCGGCGACGATGATGAAAATAGCATGAATAAATATGAAAAGGAATTGCTGCAATTATTCTTAGATAGAAAAAGGATTAAGCTTAAAAATGATCTGAAGTACATAAAGATAATTGATCCTGAGGTGGGAAGAAATTTTGAGCAGAATATTTTGTCATATCAAAACACCCATCTCACGGCAATTGTTGTTAATTTTTTGGATATGATTGCTCATGGAAGATCAGACTCAGATATTCTAAAAGAAATTGCCCCGGATGAATCTGCTTACCGTTCATTAACAAATAGCTGGTTTACACATTCATCTCTGCTATCAACTTTTAAATCTATTTCTTCGCTGAAGAAATCAAAAATAGTCATCACAACAGATCATGGAAGTATCAGGGCATTACGTGGTGCAAAAGTTTTAGGTGATAGGGAAGCATCATCAAACTTACGTTTTAAGTACGGAAGAAATCTAAAAGTTGACGACAAACATGCTGTATATATTAAAAACGCTGATGATTATAAGCTTCCTAAACGCGGTGTCACGATCAACTACATCATAGCAAAGGAAGATTATTATTTTGTTTATCCAACCGAGTATCACAAATACTTAACTCATTATAAAGATACATTTCAACATGGCGGAATATCGCTTGATGAAATATTACTTCCTGTGATCACAATGGAACCTAAGTAAAATGAAATTCCCGTTTCAGGCTATTGTTGCTTCCGAGAATGAAACTGAAACAATAGCAAAATCTTTTGCTGCTGGTTTGGTCGGTGGTGAAGTTGTTGTTTTGTCTGGTGAACTTGGTGCAGGAAAAACATTTTTTGTTAAAAAAGCATTAACGAGTTTTGGAATCACCTGGGTTAACAGCCCCTCCTTCGCAATTGTAAATGAATACAAAAATTCCTTTAAATTCTATCATATTGATTTTTATAGATTAAAATCTATTAAAGAACTTTTCGACATCGGTTTTAACGATTATTTAAATGATACAGAAGCCATTGTGTTTATTGAGTGGGGAAATTTATTTCCTGAAGTTTTACCACATAAAAGAATCGAAATAAACTTCAAAATGAAATCTGAAAACGGCAGAGAAATACTAATTACAAAACATGCTTGATAATCTTCCAATATTGTCTATTGAAACATCGCAAAGTTGCTGCGGGGCTTGTGTGTATTTTGACGAGAATAAATTCTTTGAGATGAGTGTAAACCATAAAAATGTACATGCTGAAAAAATATTTGAGATAATTGATTCTGTTATTAAATCCTCGGGCATAACACTTAAAGATTTAGGAGCAATAGCCGTATCATCTGGTCCAGGTTCCTTTACTGGATTGCGCATCGGAATGTCAGCTGCAAAAGGTATCGGATTTGGAGCATCGCTTCCGATAATTGCCGTACCAACTTTTGAAGCGCTCGCATATCAGCTTTCGAATACATTAAAAGATGGTACAGAATTCGTTATTGCAAATAATGTGAATTCCGAAGAGATATATTTCGCAAAGTTTCAAGTTAAATCTAATAATTATATATTTACACGGGATTTACAAATCCTGAGAAAAACAGAGAAAATTCAAATTAATGATGACTGTTTAATCTTTGGTAATGCAAATTTTAAATATATTTCTGCTGAGAGAATGATTAATATCAGCTATCCTAAAGTAGAATATGTTGCAAAGTGGGCTAAAATAATCGGTAATACTAAACCAAGTAAGGATTTTGATTTTCTCGAACCAAATTATTTAAAGAATTTTATTGTGAAGGATAAAGCAATATGACTAAAAGTGTTCTAGTATTTCTTATTGTAATGACATCAATTTCATTTGCTCAAATAATGGGACCTAAAGCTGCTATAAAGCAAACGGAATATGATTTTAAGAATATTACGGAAGGAAAGATTGTAGATCATGATTTTACTATAACAAATACGGGGGGAGATCTATTAAAAATAATAGCTGTTCGAGCTACTTGTGGCTGTACGGCTGCTAATCCCGATAAATCCGAGCTGAAACCCGGTGAATCAACCACAATTAAAGTTTCATTTAATTCAAGCGGCAGATTAGGCCCACAAACGAAGTTTATATATATAAGTACTAATGATCCGGCTAATAATGAAATAAGATTAAAAATTACTGGAAATGTAGTATCTCCTGAAGCTTCTACACTTTCAAGTAATCATCCCAAAATTTATTTTCCCGAAACTCAGCATGATTTTGGAAATGTAAAAGAGGGCGAAGTAGTTAGCCACACATTCAAGTTTATTAATAACGGAAAAGCAACTTTAAATATTAATGATATTAAGACATCCTGCGGTTGTACAGCAGCATTAGTAAGCAATAAACAAATTGCGCCCGGTAAAAACGGAACTATAAAAGTCGACCTCGACACTAAAAATAGACAAGGAAGAATGAGTCGAACTATCACAGTTGAAACAAATGATCCGAAAGAACCAAATAAGGTTATTACAATTTATGCTGATGTAAACAAAGTGAGCAACTAATGGCTTGGTTTAAAAGGTCTAAAGAAAATATTTCTCCAAATACCTTAAAAAAGGAATTGCCGGATGGGTTGTGGGAGAAATGTCCAAGCTGCAACGAAATTATTCATAAAAAGCAGTTGGAAACAAATCTTTGGACTTGCCAGAAATGTAGTTATCACTTCAGAATTGGAAGCGACGAATATATAAAAATACTTTTGGACGAAGGATCATTCAAGGAGGTAAATAGGAAAATGCGTTCCGCTGATCCTCTTGAGTTTATCGATACTAAAAAATATTCCAGCCGAATAAATGATACAATCAATAAATTAGGGTTGTATGATGCTATCAGAACCGGAACCGGTAAGCTCAACAAGAAGGATGTGGCATTTGGTTGTATGGATTTCAGGTTCATTGGCGGAAGCATGGGTTCAGTCGTTGGTGAAAAGATAGCAAGACTTACAGATACAGCTTTTAAAAATAAAATTCCACTTATCGTCATTTCAGCAAGCGGCGGAGCAAGAATGATGGAAGGCGCGTTTTCCCTTATGCAAATGGCAAAAACAAGCTCACGGTTAGCCCGTTTGTCCGAAGCAAAAATTCCATATATCTCAATTGTTACAGATCCAACTACAGGCGGTACAACAGCAAGCTATGCAATGCTTGGCGACATAAATATTGCCGAACCACAAGCACTTATCGGTTTTGCCGGACCAAGAGTAATTCGTCAAACTATTGGAAAAGACTTACCTGAAGGATTTCAGAAATCCGAATTTCTTCTTGAACATGGTTTCATTGATGTTATAGTTCCTAGAAAAGATATGAAGGAAACCATTTCCAACCTGATAACAATCCTCGACTGAGGTAGATATCAAAGTAGTCACTTCTTGTTCGGAGATGCAAATAATTTCCGATCAATTAAGATCCGGCAGAAAAATCATCGGCTTTGTTCCTACCATGGGTTTTTTACATGATGGTCATGCCTCGTTAATCAGAAAATCCAAAGAACAGTGTGATGTTACTGTTGTTTCGATATTTGTTAATCCCACACAATTTGCTCCTAATGAAGATTTAGAAAGTTATCCTAGAGATATTGAAAGTGATAAGCTTCTCCTAAGAAAAAATAATGTTGATTTTCTTTTCCTTCCTTCTGCGGAAGAAATATATCCTCCAAACTTTAATACTTACGTGGAAGTCTTCGGATTAACAAACAAATTTGAAGGTGAATTTCGCCCCACTCATTTTAAAGGTGTAACTACAATTGTCGCAATTTTATGCAATATAGTTAAACCTCATAAGACCTATTTTGGACAGAAAGATGCTCAGCAAGCTTGTGTTATTAAAAAAATGATCAAGGATTTACAATTTGATTTTGACTTGGTCATTTGCCCCACAGTAAGAGAACCTGATGGATTGGCGATGAGTTCAAGAAATGCTTATTTGACTAATGATGACAGGCAAAAAGCTCTTCTATTATCTCAATCATTGGACGAGGCAAAAAAGCTGATAGATGCCGGTGAAAGAAATGCATTAATCATAGTCAAAAAGATGAATAACAATTTCATCCCTGAAAAATCTATTCACTTGAACTATATTTCTGTAGTCGAAGTCGATTCATTTTCCGAGGCTGATATTTTGGAAGCAGGCAAATCCTATTTTATTCTGATCGCAGCAAAAGTGGGGAAGACCAGGCTGATAGATAATGTTCTAGTACACATTAAATAATTTTATATTCCTATCAAAGATCGCTTTAATACCATAAAGCACTAAAGCCTTTTCAAATCTTACATCAAACTTTAAATGTGGTATGATGTATTTCGCATTTCCCCCAGTGATGAATACACATTTCGGCTGTTTCGTTAGTAAACCAATTGTTTGATGAATCATTCCCACTGTTGAATTAATTACTCCGCTTGCTATTGCTGCTTTGGTGGAGTTACCAATCAAGGATTTGTAACTCTCCACTGTCAATTTCGGTAATTGCGCTGTTTGAGTGTAAAGAGAGGAGAACATCATATCTAATCCGGGAGCAATTAGCCCTCCTAAAAAACTGTTTGGAAACTTGATAACATTTATTGTAGTTGCAGTTCCGCAATCGATAGATAAAAGGTAATCGCCTTTCTTAAAAATGTTAGCATCGCCTGAGGATTTAATTAAGTAGAAAGTTCCTTCGGCAGAGCAAATTCTATCCACTCCTAGAGTATTCGGTGTAGTATATTTTATTGAGAGATTGAACTGTAAATTCTTATGAATGACAAAAGATTTGGTTGACCTGAATGATGATAGTTCTTTTAGAAGTAATTTTAATTTTAATGGTACTACCGAGGAAATAACAACTGTGCTGATTTCTTTTTCTTTAATAGACTTTCGAATCGATGAGAAATCTTTTTTTACATTGTAATTGGTTAACGTTTTATTTTTAAATATTGCCGACTTGATGAATGTATTTCCGATATCGCAGACTAATATCATTATCTTACGCTCACATCGCCAAAATGGATTGTCTCAGTTTTGCCTTTCACTCTTAAAAGCATAAAGCCATTATCGTCAATGTCTTCAAATATTCCATCTCTTGCTTTTTCGCCTTCCACAATTGTAATTCGTTTACCAATCATTTCACATCTTGATCTCCAATCATTCAAAATGGCGTTTTTATCCTGCAGGGTTTTCTGAAGCATTTCCTCAAAAGAATTGAGAAACTCAGCAAGAAAAATTTCTCTTTTGACATTTCTGCCTAATTCATTCTTTAAAGAGGTTGGAGGATAGAGAAATTTTGTCGGGAAAATAGTTTGATTGATATTTATTCCAATCCCGATTACAAGCCGTTTTACCTTTGATCCTTCAAACACAGACTCCAATAAAATACCGGCTGTTTTTTTAGAATCAATAAGAACATCATTCGGCCATTTCAAGCTTGACTTCACCTGGTAATGATAATCCAGAGTTGTCGCGATAGCAAGCGCAGTTGTAAAATTAAGAATGTTCAAATTTTCAGGCAGAAACTTTTTATCATTTAGAAGAATTGAAAATGTTAAGTTTTGTCCTTTTTGACTTTGCCAGGCTCGATCCTTTCTGCCTTTTCCTTTTGATTGATACTCAGCCAAAAAAACAGTTCCATTCGGCAGCTTACTCGATTCATTTTTGCTGAGATAAGAATTTGTAGAATCAATCTCTTCGCAATAAATAAAGTTACGGCCGATTATTTCCGTGTCTAATTTTATATCAAAATCATCGATCCTAAATAAGTTGTCCATATGTATTTTCAAAATTGTCGTTCATTGATATTGTGTCTGACATACAGCCATAAGTTGCTTGTCTCTGCCTTTTAGACGCATGTTAAGCCAAGTTGAAAGAATTCACTAAAATATCTTTAACCAGAAAGTTCACTTTTTACTAAAATTCATATTTTCCCATTCTGGCACAAAAGTTTGGTAGTATTTACCAATTAAACAATTAATTACAAAAAAATGGAGATACGAAAATGACGCTAATTAAATTTGAACCCTTGAGAGATTTCGAAAATCTTGGACACAAGGTCCATAGATTTTTTGGAGAATTCCCTTCAAGCTTCAATTACAACAATACATTCTTACCAAAGATAGATATTTCCGAAGATGAAAAAAATATTTATTTCGAAGCTGAAATTCCCGGCATCAAAAAAGAGGATGTCCATATTTCGCTCGAAGATAATATTCTTACTATCAAAGGTGAGAAAAAATTGAATGAAGACAAAAATGAGAAGACATTAATTCGAAATGAGAGAATTTATGGTTCCTTCACGAGATCATTCACTTTGCACGAAGAAATAAATCCTGATACCGCCAATGCAGAGTTTGAAAATGGAATACTTAAAATAGTTCTTGAAAAAGCAATTCATAAAGCTGTTAAAGAGCGACAGATCCAAATCAAGTAATAAAAAACAGAAGTTTATTTAATCATCGTACTTAATTAAAAGGAGAAAATTATAATGGGAAAAATTATCGGAATAGACTTGGGAACTACAAACTCTTGTGTTTCGGTGATGGAAGGTAATGATCCGGTTGTTATACCGAATTCTGAAGGTGGAAGGACAACTCCATCTGTTGTTGGGTTCACTAAAACTGGTGAGCGGTTAGTTGGTCAGCCCGCGAAAAGGCAGGCAATAACAAATCCTAAGAACACAGTCTTCTCAATAAAAAGATTTATGGGAAGAGTTATGGATGAAGTGCGCGAGGAAAAAACTAAAGTTCCATACGAGGTTATACCAGGTGATAGCAACTCGGCAAGAGTTAAAATAAGCGACCGGGTATACTCACCACCAGAAATCAGTGCAATGATCCTTCAGAAAATGAAAAAAACTGCTGAAGATTATTTAGGTCAACCAGTTACTGAAGCTGTAATTACGGTTCCGGCTTATTTTAATGATTCGCAGAGACAAGCAACAAAAGACGCTGGCGAGATTGCCGGATTAAATGTTCGGAGAATTATAAACGAACCCACTGCTGCAGCTTTAGCTTATGGATTAGATAAAAAAGAAAAATATCATAAAGTTGCCATTTACGATCTTGGAGGTGGAACTTTTGACATTTCAATTCTTGAGCTTGGCGATGGTGTTTTTGAAGTTAAGTCTACAAACGGTGATGGACATTTAGGCGGCGACGATTTCGATCAAAGAATAGTAGATTTTCTTGCAGATGAATTCAAGAAAAATGAAGGAATAGATTTACGCAAAGATCCGATGGCTTTACAGAGATTGAAAGAAGCTGCAGAAAAAGCAAAAATAGAATTATCTTCATCAGTCTCTACTGATGTTAATCTTCCATTTATCACAGCAACACAGGATGGTCCTAAGCATTTAAATCTCTCGCTTTCTCGTTCTAAGCTCGAACAGCTAATTGATGACTTAGTGAACCGAACAAAAATACCGTGCGAAACGGCTCTTAGAGACTCAGGTTACTCGGCTAAAGATATTGACGAAGTAATTCTCGTTGGAGGATCCACAAGAATTCCCATGGTGCAAGAATTAGTTAAAACCATTTTTGGCAAAGAACCTCATAAGGGTGTTAATCCGGATGAAGTTGTTGCAATCGGCGCTGCAATTCAAGGCGGCGTATTAACCGGTGATGTTAAAGATGTGCTTCTACTTGATGTTACTCCGCTTGCGCTCGGCATTGAAACTCTTGGCGGCGTGATGACAAGATTGATAGAAGCAAATACAACCATTCCAACTAAAAAGAGCGAGATATTTTCAACCGCTTCCGATAGTCAGCCGTCTGTGGAGATTCATGTTCTGCAAGGTGAAAGACCAATGGCAGCAGACAACAGAACACTTGGCAGATTCCATTTAGATGGAATTCCGCCGGCTCCAAGAGGTGTACCTCAAATTGAAGTTACTTTTGATATTGATTCGAATGGTATTCTTCATGTAAATGCGAAAGATAAAGCGACCAATAAAGAACAAAGTATAAGAATTACTTCTTCGAGCGGATTATCAAAAGAGGAAGTTGAGAAGATGAGAAGAGATGCGGCTGAACATGCTGCTGAAGATAAAACGAAAAAAGAAGCTGTCGAGATAAAAAATCAAGCCGATAGTTTAGTGTTCCAGACTAAGAAGCAAATAACTGAAATGGGTGATAAAATGTCTGCAGCTTCAAAAGCTAAACTCGAAACAGAAATTAAAAAAGTTGAAGATGCAATTTCAACAAACAATACCGGTCAGATTAAATCTGCAACAGAATCACTGAACAAAGTATGGAGTGAAGTAGCTTCCGAACTTTATGCACAAGCCGGTGCTGCCGGACAAGGCGCTCAGCAAGGTCCTCAAGGCGGTCAGCAGGAAACAGGTGATCAAGCTAAGAAGGATGAGAAGGAAGTTCAGGATGCTTCATACGAAGTTGTAGACGATGAAAACGAAAAGAATAAGAAAAAGCAATAACGAATTTATTAATTGATAATTATAAAAATAAAAAGAGGTTAATATGAACAACGAAAAAAATAATAATAAAGATCTTGTGTCAATAAAGGAAACTGAACATTCTTCGATTGATGAAATTCTTGAGAAGGAAACTTTCTTAGCACCGTTGACTGACATTTATGAAACAGAAGACGAATTTATTTTAACAGCAAATATGCCTGGAGTTCCAAGAGAGAACATTCAGCTTAAGCTGGAAGATACTTCTCTCGCTATTTTCGGTAGAATAAATTTTTCAGAAGCAATCAAAAGAAATTATATTCTTAACGAAAGCGATATTGGCAACTACTACAGAAAGTTTAACATCTCAAACAGCATTGATGAAACAAGAATCGAAGCCAAGTTTGAGAATGGTCAGCTTGTTGTAAAGCTGCCGAAACATGATAGAGTAAAACCAAGAACGATTAGTGTAAGATAAGATTAGTGTGAAAGTGAATCAAAAGCCCATCATCTCGGTGGGCTTTTTTTATATCTATAAACGAAACAGCATCAATAAATTCATTTCTCTTTATTAAACTGAATTCTTATTTTTCATCAAGTTAATCGGGCTACTAATTTCCAAATGACATTAAATTCTAAGAAGAACAGAATAATATTTATCGATCTCCTCAGAACATTTGCTGTACTTCAAATGGTTCAGGGACATACTGTGGATGTCCTTCTCTCCAATGATTATCGAAATTTTGATTCCACCGTTTTTTCTATTTGGTTTTTTATGCGGGGAATGACCGCTCCAATTTTTCTTTTTACTTCGGGAACTGTTTTTACTTATTTATTAAGATTAGCAAAAGAACCATTTCTTGAGAATCACCGTGTTAAAAAAGGATTATACAGGTTTTTACTGCTTGTCGGTTTGGGCTATCTAATCCGTTATCCCACTTTCAGCATCATCGATTTTTCAGAAGTTACCCCAGCACAGTGGACAATTTTTTTGTCCGTAGATGTTCTGCAATTAATAGGTTTTGGAATACTCTTTATCCTAATACTTTCTTTTATTTCAGAAAAAGTAGGGAATAGAGATAGCTTTATATTTTTATTAGGTGCGCTTTTCTTTTTCGGACTTTGGCCATTAGCTGCCCAGATAAATTGGACTAATTATTTTCCAGTACCAATTGCCGCATATTTTTATGAGGAAACCGGATCGTTATTTCCTATTTTCCCCTGGGTTGGATATTTACTTTGCGGGGCAATGCTTGGCAGTTATCTTGCTAAAAAACCTTTAATATTTAGAACAACTCAGTTTAGTCTGAAACTGGCAATCATTGGTGCATTACTAATTATAATGTTCGCAGTAATTAGATCGATTGAAGACAGTACAGAGAACGCAACCATTAAATACTTGGCATATTCTTATGGTCTGATTTCACTCCGTGTAGGATTTGTTTTAATTCTAAATTCAATTATTTCATTTATATCATTGAAAATGAACAGCATACCTAAATTACTAGTACTGATAGGAAGAAATACTTTGCTAATTTACGTTGCTCATTTAATAATACTTTATGGAAGTGCTTGGAGCCCCGGTTTGATAATATTATTCGATAAAAGTTTAAATGTCTGGAACACAATCGGAACTGCTTTACTGATGATTGTTACAATGACGATTATGGTTATTGTAATTCATCGTTTAAAGATTAAGAATAAACAATTAGTTACATGATGAATTTTAGAATATGAGAAAATCCCCAAGCACAAACCCGGAATTGACTGAAGAAGATAAAATAATTGACCAAACACTCCGTCCAAAGTTTATTTCTGAATTCGATGGTCAAAGAAGCGTTACTGATAATCTTAATGTGTTCATTTCAGCAGCCAAAAAACGGGACGAAGCGCTTGACCATGTTTTGTTAACAGGACCTCCCGGACTTGGTAAAACAACGCTTGCACATATTGTTGCAAATGAAATGGGAGTTAAATTAAAAATCACCTCCGGACCTGTTTTAGAAAAGCCCGGTGATTTAGCGGGAATCTTAACTAACCTTGAGGAAAAATCTGTTTTATTCATTGATGAAATTCATCGCCTGAGCCCAGTGATAGAAGAATATCTCTATTCTGCAATGGAAGACTATAAGCTCGATATAATGATTGACAGTGGACCTAATGCAAGATCCGTTCAAATAAGTTTACCTAAGTACACTTTGGTTGGTGCTACTACAAGAGCTGGAATGCTATCATCTCCTTTACGTGATAGATTCGGAATAAAATTTCGATTGGATTATTACGATGCTGAAACTTTGGAAAAAATTGTGTTTCGTTCTTCTTCAATTCTAAAGCTAAAAATAAATAAGGACGCCTCTTTTGAAATTGCAAAGCGTTCGAGGGGAACTCCAAGAATTGCAAATAGACTCTTAAGACGAACTCGTGACTTTGCAGATTTTGAAGATAAGAAATTAATTGATCTTGAAATTTCAAAGAAAGCATTAAAAGCTTTGGAAGTCGATGAATTTGGTTTAGATCAAATGGATAAGGATATCATCTTAGCAATTATAGAAAAATATCGAGGCGGTCCTGTCGGATTAAATACTCTGGCAGTATCTGTAAATGAGGATCCGGGAACGATTGAAGAAGTTTATGAACCATTTTTAATTCAGCAGGGATATATTCAGCGAACACCAAGGGGAAGGGAAGTAACCCATCTTGCTTATGAGAGGTTTGGTAAATCGAAAATAAATTTAGATTCAAATAAATCTCTGTTTGATGAATAGCATATAAAAAATGCTATAAATAATTAACCTGTGTTAACCTGCATTCAATAAAAATAGTCATTATCATGAAAAGACTTATCATTATTACGATTTTTGTTCTACCAAGTTTTATCATCGCACAGAATTATGTTCTTCCATTAAATATTAAATCAGCATATGATAAAGGAACACGCTCCTACGATGGTAAACCAGGAGAAAATTACTGGCAGAATTCCGCTGATTATAAAATCAAAATAAGTTTTAATCCTTATGAAGAATTTATAGAGGGGAGTGAAACAATTCGGTATTATAATAACAGCCCGGATACTCTCGATGAATTAGTTATCAGACTTTATCAGAACTTTTATAAAAGTAATAGTGCAAGAAACTTTCTGATTTCATCACAGTCAATAACCAATGGTGTTGAACTTGAGCGAATATTGATAAATAATACTTCAATTATTCTTGATGATTATTCAACTCTCACTTTCACTAACACAAACCTGATAATTAAGCTTAATGAGAAAATAAAGCCCGACTCATCAGTTGATCTGGCTATAGACTGGAAGTTTAGAATTCCTGGTGGATCGCCAATACGAATGGGTATTTACGATTCAACAACATTTTTTATTGCTTACTGGTATCCTCAAGTTGCAGTTTATGACGATATAGATGGCTGGGATAAAATTGATTTTTATGGTGAGCAAGAAATGTATAATGACTTCAACAATTACAATGTAAAGATTGAGGTTCCTGATAAATTCGTTGTTTGGTCAACCGGTGTTCTGCAGAATGCAAAAGAAGTTTTAAGTGAATCGACATTTAAGAAATTTGAAATGGCTCATGCTTCAGATACCGTGATAAACATAATTACAAACGATGATTACATTAGTGCAAATAATTTTTTATCCGGCAGAAAAACTAATGTTTGGCACTTCAAAGCAGATGATGTTACAGATTTTGCTTTCGGGATCAGTGATCACTATTTATGGGATGTTGTGAGTTTAGTTCCGGATAAAAATTCAGATAGTAGAGCTTTTATTTCGGCAGCTTATAATCCCGTTTCTAAAGATTTTTATGATGTTGCCCAAATTGCAAAAGATGCGTTGCAATATTTCTCAACTGATCTTCCTGGAATCCCATTTCCATATCCTTCTTTTACAGTATTCAATGGCGGAGGCGGAATGGAATTTCCAATGATAATTAACGATGAATCAAATACAACATTAGCTGGAACAGTTGGTTTAACTTCACACGAAGCCGCTCATACATATTTTCCGTTTTACATGGGAATAAACGAAAAGAAATACGCATGGATGGACGAGGGTTTAGCCGTAATGCTTCCAATTAAATTTCAATCTCGGGTAGAAGGGAATGATCCTCTTGGAAGAAATGTAAAAAGCTACGCTGCTTTTGCCGGTGAAGAGATGGATATGCCGCCAATTATTCCTTCTAATTTACTGAGAGGTCCATCATATAGAGTGGCTTCATATCAAAGACCCGGAATTGCTTATCATTATCTTCAAGATTTTTTAGGCAGAGATATTTTTCGTGAAGCACTTCAGGAATATATACATCGATGGAATGGCAAGCATCCGATACCATATGATTTTTTTAACAGTTTTAACAATTATTTGGAAAAAGATTTATCATGGTATTGGAAGCCATGGTTTTTTGAAAAAGGATATCCGGATCTAGGAATTAAATCTTATATTTTAAAAAATAATTCACTTGAAGTTGAAATTGAGAAGAAAGGTAATATTCCCGTGCCAATTAAAATTTCCTTAGTGATAGATGGATTGATTGTGAAGGAAGTTTATCGCACGGCCGAAGTTTGGAAGAGTGGTAATCAAACATTTAAAATAAGAATAGATGTGTTAGGTGAGTTTGATCAAATTGTTTTAGGTCATGTTAAAATTCCTGATGTTAATAAACAGGATAATGAGTTAGTAATAAAAAGATAATTAAATATTTATTTACTCATCACGATGGTGAGAGCGGTTGACTTAAGTAACGCAATAGATATCTACACGTCCCCGCCAGAGGCGTGCGAACTTTTCATCCCTATCCTTCAGAGGCGGATAAACTCAAGAAAGGAAGTATACTTAGCTTCACTCAAGATAGTTTAAGAATGATCGCGCTATTTATTACAAAGCGATTCTGTTTGTCTGTATGAAAATTTTCTTTTCTTAGTAACTCACATCTCTTTTTCAGCAAGTAGTGTCCTTCCTTCAACAAATTGTCCTTGTGCAGCATGATCTTTGAAGATATAAACTAATCCATCCTCATTATGCGGTTCACCATAAACAGAATGAACGGATTTAAGTCCACCGAAATATTTTCTTACATCTGATATATAAACGAGATCCCCGATTTCTGCAGCCATTCGTTTCATATCATTTTTAGAAAAATGTACTGTATCGTCCTCACCATCTTTTAATTTCCATTGTATTCGTATTTTCTCACCTTCACGATCATTAATCTTACTGCCTTTAAAATACTCTTTTGCTTTATTTAGCGACCATACCGTAAGCCCATCTGTTTTTTCTTCGTGCTTATACTCAATGAAATAATTTGAAGCTATAACAACCATTGCAACCATTATAAAGGTCAGTGCAAGCAATATTGGCAGAGGAGCAAGATTAAAACCAATAACCAGGTAAATTAAAATGGAGATAATAACAGACGAAGTCATTATAAAATTATGGTGAGCGTTCTTCTTAATGATTTGAACAAGCTTCAACTGCTGCTTCGTTGTTAATGTGGATAAAACAGCAAATAATGCACAAACAAACAAATTGTATAATGCTCCAATATAAGTGTAAGGATGCTTTGGATCGAAAGCCGTTCCGTGATCGAATATTTGGATCAACGGCTGGGGATAATACATTCCGAGCACCATCAGAGAAACCCCACCAACCAATGTTCCGATTACCGCCGCATTTGTAAATTTTTTCCAGAACACTCCGAGAAATATAGCAGTAACCAAAGGTGGGGTAAGTGTTGAGTGAAAATACCCGTGTGCTTCATAAACAGTTGGGAATTTGCTAAATGGAATTACACTCAGTACACCGAAGAACGTAAAGATTACAGTCGCAATTCTTGCTGATAAAAGTTCCTGTTTATCTTCTTCTTTCCAGCTTTGAACTTTCTTGGTTAACCATTTTTTAACCGGACGATGAATATCATTTATATAAATTGCTGCAGTTGCATTTAATAAAGTATCGACTGTCGACATCAATGCTGCGGTGAGTGTAGCCATTATGAATCCAAAAACTCCCGGATATGAAATAACGTTTGCCACAACGACAAATATATTATCGGGAATCGTATCTGGCGGAACAACTGATGGATTAGCAATTGAGATTGCTTTACCGATCCATCCCGCATTTCCTACAACAACAGCTGAAATGGGTAACATAAACAGTATATTGAATGTAGCAGCTTTACGTCCTTCATCAACACTTTTACAGGCCATAAATCGCATTACAAGTCCCATATTCATAAATAAAAAACCAACTGATCCGGCAACGCCATCCTGCCAGAAGATTCCGACAAAGTTAAAACCGGGCGGTTCGTTAAAATGAGCCAGAGGTAATTTCCATTCGGTTGGAAGTAAATTCCAAAAAACACCAAATCCGCCTAAGTAGTCCAATCCCAAAACGAAAACTAACATACCGGCAAAGATTAATATTAATCCTTGGGCAAGATCAGTGAAGATGACTGCGGTTTGTCCGCCGTATGTAATGTAAACACCGACAATCAATGCAATAACAATTATTAATCCCATCAGTGTAACATCAAAGTGAATTCCCAAAAGTGTAAACTCAGGTGGAAGCAAAGGTAGTATAGCTTTACCCATTGTAAGGAAACCGATTCCAACATAACCGATCATATAAAATAAAAGGAGAAGGGTTGTCAGGAATCTTGTTAATACCGAAAATCTTTTTTCAAAATATTCGGGGATTGATCTGATCTTTGTGTACACGATTATTGGAAGCCAACCGAATATGAAAAAAGGAACAAAGAACCAATCATTCATGTATGTCATTGTAGATGAAAACCCTGCTTCAAATCCTTTTGCAGAGTACTTGATAAAACTGTGACTTCCAACTCCTGTGGCAACAATGCTCATTGCTATTAGCCACCAGGCAAATCTTCTTCCGCCAAAAAAGAAATCGGTTGTGGTTCGATTATATTTAGAAAAGTATGAACCGAATAGCATAATCGCTACAAAGTAAACTATCATGACTATCCAATCGGTTGCGGTGCCTAAGCTATGATGTACTTCCATAATACGATTTGATTTTGTTTTATATTAGAAATAAAGTGCTGCAAGGATTTGTGCAGCGTGTATGAGCATAAAATAAAAAAAGCCGAAGATTGAAATTTTCCACCAGAACCTATGTCGTTTATTTGAAGAATTGTAACCACCGGATTTTTTTACAATCACTAAACCGCTTACAAAGAAAATTCCTCCAACACCATAAAGGTAAATAAAAGGCAGCCAGGTATTAAAAAATGAAGGCATTAAAAGTTCAAACTTGTTTATGTGAATGTTGTAATTGTTTCAATTGAGAGAATCATATCGAGTTATCTAAAGATATAAAGCGGAGATGATTAAAAATGCGTGTAAAAACATAAAAAAGAAAAATCCTCCGATTAATACTCTTAGCCAAAAACGATGTTGCTTCTTCTTCAAGTTAAGAGAATCGCTTTTTATAATTATATATATGCCGACAAAGAAAAACAATCCACCAACGACATATAAATAAATGAATGGCAGCCATGTTTGAATAATTGATTGTAAAATCATTTGAATTATTTAGCTGGTAAAAGTGCCCGTCAAAAATATAGAAAGGGAATTAAATGAGCAATTATGATCAAGAAAGAAAGATTTTGAATCATTAAAAATCTGCTGAAAATTAAGCCAATAAAAAGATTTAACAATTTCTTAACATAAACTTCATGCTTACGGAAATTATTTTTACTTTATGATTTGGTCTCCCATCAGCTATTTTTGTTTATTGATTATTTTTATGTTAAAATTATTAAGAAAATATTTGTAAAATTTACTTAATATATGACGATCATTTCTTTTATACTGTTAATTTTACTCTCAGTTCAACCCTTAAAGTGCCAAATTCAATCCGATAAAAACCATAAACCAGTTCATTTGTTTTCTAAAAATAATTTAAGAGATTATTTAAATTTTTTGGGAAGTGATTCGCTCCAAGGAAGAGGCACGGGATCACTAGGTGAAGAAATTTCAGCAAAATTTATTGCAGATAAATTTTCTGAATTAGGGCTTAAATCCCTCAGGGCTGACAACTCTTATTTTCAATATATTCCGATGCATGGGAGTATACCGCAACCTGAATCCGAATTAAAAATTATTTATCAAGATGAATCTTATTCTCTAAAGTTGAATAAAGATTATCTGCTTTATACATCCGGTGAGCAAACCTTTATACCATCTACTTCTCCCCTAGTGTTTGTTGGTTACGGTATAATAGCACCGGAATTCGATTACACTGATTACCAGCAAATTGATGTGCAGGGCAAAATTGTAGTTTTTCTTGAGGGAGAACCTCATTCAGGTGCTGATTATTATTTTAACGGTGAAACACCTACAATTTACAGCTTGCCGGAAGCCAAACAGCGGATTGCTCTTGCTTGCGGTGCTTTAGGAAGTATTCTTATCTTATCGGATGAAAATTACTTGAATGATAAATGGATAAAAACAAGTAACGAATTTTCCTTTGAGACTGTAACTCTTGCTTCCTCAGCGAACAAAAACTTAAGCATTTTGATGAATCCCGAAGCTGCAAAAAATTTATTTAGGAATTCGCTTTTTAGCTTAAGCCATATTTACAAAATGCATGATGATAATAACATGCGCAGTTTTCATCTTAATTGTGAATTATCATTTAAAGGAATATTCAAGGAAAGAGATTTTCTTTCACCAAACATTATCGGTATGCTAGAGGGAAATGATGCAGCAAAAAAAGAAAACTACATAATCATATCAGCACATTATGTTCATTTAGGTATTGGACCAACTATAAATGGAGATTCAATTCACAATGGTGTTCTTGATAATGCTTTAGGTGTTAGCGGACTACTAGAACTTGCTCGAGCATTTAGTCAAGTCAGACCGAAATTAGACAGATCAATAATTTTTTTATGCTTAACTGCTGAAGAAAAGGGACTGTTGGGCTCTCATTACTATGTATCTTCACCGGTTGTTCCACTATACAAGTGCATAGGTAATGTAAACATTGACGGCTTAGCTGTATATGATGTGTTCAACTCAGTTGTTGGCATAGGTTCCCAATATTCTTCACTTCTCGAAGTTTTAAATGAAGTTTCAATTAAACAGGGATTGTTATTAACCGATATTCCGACTCAATTTGAAAATTGGTTATCGTATTATAAATCAGATCAAGCATCTTTTGCACAGGCTGGAATACCTTCGATTTTGGTTTATGAGGGGATCGATCCCAAATACCAGTCCATAGAAGATGCCTTAAGCTGGTTCTTTAATTATAGCCAGAATATTTATCATTCACCTTTCGATGATTTGAATCAATCAATAAATTTAAATGCTACCTTTCAGCATTTAATTTTACTTTATAGTTTTATTTCAACACTTGCCGACTCTGACAAAGTACCAGAGTGGAATGAAGATTCACCATTCTTAAAGGCAAGATTAAGAAGCATTGCGGAGAAAAGATGATGGGTATGAATGTTAAATTAATAATCGGATTAAGAAAAGTATTTTTATTGTTGTATCTATTTTTAATCAGTATCCCGTTTGGATGTTACTACAAAGGGAGTGAGTCAATGGTATTAAAACTTAAAGGATCGGATACTATGTATAAACTTACTTCAATGCTTGCAAACGAATTCATGAAGGATAATCCGGGTATTTCAGTTTATGTTGAAGGTGGTGGTACTAAAACCGGCATAGATGCACTTGGGAAAGGAATTATTGATATCTGCATGGCATCAAGGTTACTAAAATCGGATGAAATTAAAGTTATAGCAGATGAATTTGGAAGCATTGGAATGTCAACCCTAGTTGCAAAAGATGCTCTGAGTGTGTATTTAAATCCTCAAAATCGGGTAAAGAATCTATCTTTAAGTGAAGTTAAGAATATATTCTCCGGCAATATCACCAATTGGAAAGAGGTTGGAGGGGAAGATAAAACAATTCGCGTAATTACAAGATCACCCAATAGTGGTACATATTTGCATTTTAAGGAACATGTATTATTAAACGATGACTACTTTGAAGCTGTTGAAATAAAAGCTTCAACAGATGAAATCGTTGAGATTGTTTCAAAGGATAAGAATGCAATTGGATATGGAGGAATTGGCTATGGCGAGAATGTTTTTCACTCATTAATTAATGGTGTTAAACCTTCGGAAGAAAATGTTCGAGACGAATCCTATCCTATAAGAAGATATTTATTTTTTGTTACACTCAACGTGCCTGATGGTTTATCCAAAAAGTTTATAGATTGGGTTTTATCCAATGATGGTTAGCATATCGTAAAAAAAGCAGGCTTCATTTCTCTTTGGGACAAGAGATATTAAAATTTAACCCTATTACTTTTCGTTTTCCATTCTAAATCTAAACATTCCCTAAAAGACTTAACAATTTCTTAACATTCCCTTAATATTCTCTTAACATTGGAGATGTATGTTTGACTTGTTGAAGGAATAATTTAAAGGAATTAAAATGAAACACACAATTTGGTTCATGGTTACTGTTCTGATCTTCAGCTCGATTCTCTTTGCTCACGAAAAAGGGAATGTCACTGGAAAAGTGATTGATTCAAAAACCGGTGAAGAAATTATTGGTGCGAACGTATTTCTTGAAGGAACTAATTACGGTGCAGCTACCGACATTGAGGGTAAATATAGTATAAATAATATTCCCGCAGGAAGTTATAACCTCAATATATCTTATCTCTCTTACTCTAAAACACAGATTAAAGATGTAGAAATTATTTCAGGGAAAACTATTTTGGTTAATTCGGCATTAGTTCCCGAAGCAATTTCAGTTGATGAGATTGTTATTACGGATAAAAGAGATGATTCTTACGAATCTGCACTGTTGAATCAGCAGAAAAAATCCACATCAATTAGTGATGGAATAAGTGCCGAACAAATTAAAAGATCTACCGATGCAACCTCAAGTGATGCTTTAAGAAGAGTTACAGGAATTTCATTGGTTGATAATAAATACATCTATGTAAGAGGAACCTCAGAGAGATACAGTAATGCTTTACTCAATAACTCAAATCTTCCTGGAACAGAACCGGATAAAAAATCCTTTGCATTTGATTTAATTCCAACAAATCTTTTAGAAAATACAGTGATAGTAAAATCATTCACTCCCGATGTTTCTGGTGATTTTTCAGGAGGATTGATTAAACTTAACACTGTCGATTTTCCAAACAAGTTTACCATAAGAGCAAGTTATTCGACCTCGTACAATAATAATACAACGTTGAAAAGTTTTAAGACTTACAACGGAGGAAAGACAGATTGGTTAGGAATTGATGATGGAACTCGTAATCTGCCTTCAGAATTTCCATCAAGCATTGCAAATGGTTTTACTTCACAAGAAATAAATAATTATGCTAAAACTTTAAATAACAATTGGGCACCTAAAACTTCCAAAGCTCCAATCAACAATAACTTTTCCATCTCTATTGGTGATGGAACTACTTTGCTCGGACAAAACTTCGGTTTTATCACTTCACTTTCTTATAAAAATAATTTCAATACATCTGAAATTGAAAGAAATGAATATGAAGCAAATGGTGAAAGAAGATTCAGCTATAAAGGCACACAATCAACTTACTCCGTTCTTTGGGGAGGGTTATTTAATTTAAGTTATAAGATAGCTGAAATGCACAAGGTCAGTTTGAAAAATACATACTCACAAACAAGTGATGATGAAGTTGCAGAGCTTAATGGTGCACAATATTCTGATGCCATTTCCGAAGTTCAACAATCAGCATTGAGATATGTCTCTCGATCTGTTTTCTCAAGTCAGTTGATGGGCGATCACTATTTTCCGGAAATTAACGGACTGAAGGTAGAATGGCATGCATCTTTTGCCGAAGTCAAAAGAGATGAACCTGATTACAGAAGAGTGTTATATTCACGTGAACTTGGATCGTCCGATCCTTATGCTGCATTACTGGGATTCCAGGCAAACTTAAAAAATGGCGGAAGGTTCTTTTCCGATATGTATGAAAAAACTCGCACCGGCAAGATAGATCTTACTCTTCCATTATCATTTGTAAAAATTAAAACCGGCGGTTTGTATGAAAATAAAAACCGTGATTTCAACTCAAGATTAATTGGTGTAATTGTAAATGCTTCAGGTAATGGTTTTACTGATTTTGATCTTTTGTATCAACCGCTTGATAAAATTTTTAGTCCTGAAAATTTCCGTCAGAAAGGTTTTTCTCTTAGCGAATATGTAAATGGAACCAACAATTATTTAGCAGGTCAAGTTGTGTCCGCAGGATATCTAATGGTTGAAATGCCCTTTGATTTTCTAAACAACGAATTGACTGTAGTTGGTGGAGCACGTTTAGAAAATTCAAGTCAAACTGTTAATTCTCTTGACCTCTCCGGACAAAAGGAAATAAATATAAACTTAGACAAATCGGATCTTCTTCCTTCGCTTAATTTAATTTGCAAACTCAACGAAGCAACGAATATTCGTTTCGCTTACAGCCAAACAGTAAATCGACCGGAACTGAGAGAATTGGCTCCATTTGCTTACTTTGATTTCTCAACTCAAACTTCGGTAAGAGGAAATGAAAATCTCAATCGAGCGCTAATTAGAAATTATGATTTCCGTTATGAAATTTATCCGTCAATCGGCGAATTAGTATCTGCGAGCTTTTTTTATAAATCCTTAAGTGATGCTATCGAGCAGGTTGTTGTAACCGGAAGCGCCCTCGGCTCAGAAAGAACATTCGTGAATTCTAACAAAGCGATTAATTATGGATTTGAGCTGGAAGCAAGATTTTCATTAGTACATTTAGCAGAGTTTCTATCTGACTTCGCAGTCAACGGAAATTATTCATGGATAAATTCTGAAGTGACCGTTAAGGGAACAGAAACTACTATTGCCAGAACAAGTCGTCCGTTACAAGGTCAATCACCTTTTATGCTGAATCTTGGACTTACATATACAAATCCAACATTCGAAACCTTAATAAGTGTGCTTTATAATAAAATTGGTGAACGCATTTCTGAAGTCGCAACTGCTTATGAAGAAGATGTCATTGAAGAAAGTCGAGATTTAATTGATATCGTTGTAAACCAACCAATCACTGAAAATATTGAAATAAAATTCTCGGTTAAAGATTTATTAAATAATAATCAGGTATTCCGCCAAGGGGATAAAATTGCTAGACTAAATAGCAAGAATTCGGTTATCTCACTTGGTGTTTCATTAAAATTTTAGATAATTAAATAATCTACAACTAAATAAAAGGATCAAATATGAGAGCGTCTATTAAAACAATCTTGTTGTTACTGTTACTTTTTGGCTCTATGGCTTTCGGGCAATTGTCCCCCGCGGACAGCGTGATAGAAGGGAACATTACATCTAATGCTTTCCTTACAAATTCTAAGAGATATCTTCTCCGAGGATTTGTAAATATAAACTCTCCGGCAGTTTTAACTATTCAAGCCGGAACAATCATTTATGGAGAGAAATCTTCAAAAGGAACTTTGATTGTTAATCGCGGAGCAAAGCTGATTGCTGATGGAACGCAAAATCAGCCGATTACTTTCACAAGTCAGCAGGCACAAAATCTACGCAGTCCCGGTGATTGGGGTGGAATTATTATAGCTGGTTTTGCAACAATTAATGTACCTGGCGGAACTGCTGTTATTGAAGGTGGTACAGGAACTGTTTACGGAGGTGGAGCAACACATAATGATGACGACAATAGCGGAATCTTAAGATATGTTAGAATAGAATACCCTGGTATTGCTTTTCTACCCGATAATGAAATAAATGGTTTAACTATGGGAGGTGTTGGCAGAGGAACTACAATTGAATATATACAAGTAAATTATAGCGGCGATGATTCGTATGAATTTTTCGGCGGGACTGTTAATGCAAAATATCTTATTGCATGTAATGCAGTGGATGATGATTTTGACACCGATTTCGGCTTTAGAGGAAAAATTCAATTTGGTTTTGTTTCTCGAAATCTTAACATTGCCGATATTAGTGGAAGCAACGGATTCGAATCGGATAATGACGGGACAGGAACTTTTAATTCTCCAAGAACTCAACCATGGTTCAGTAATATTACAGTAGTAGGACCTATGAGCGATACTTCGTCAGTTGTAAATCCTAATTATAGAAGAGGAGCGCATTTAAGAAGAGCAACTCAGACTTCAATTTATAATTCTATTGTTATGGGCTATCCTGTTGGATTATTAATTGACGGTGCAAACTCTGCTAATTCAGCTTCGGGCGATACGCTGCAAATTAGAAATTCTATTTGGGCAGGTTTAAGAGTAGGAAACGGTTTAACAACAAATGCTTCCGGGTTTGATGTTAACACATGGTTCAATAACGCTGCCTATGGAAATAAAACTTATGTTCAATCCTCAGAAGTTGGACTAACAGATCCGTTTAATTTGACAAATCCGAATCCTGTGCCAACTCCATACTCCCCTGCGGTCAGCGGTGCAAGCTTTACAAACGCTAGATTGCAAGATATATTTTTTACGACAACAACTTATGTAGGAGCTTTTTCACCAACCGGAACACGTTGGGATGCAACATGGACAAACTATAATCCCGATTCAACGGATTATGTGACAGGAGTCGAAACAAATGCAGGTTTAACTCCTACCGAATTTAAACTGGAACAAAACTATCCTAACCCATTCAATCCCTCAACACTGATTACATACAGTCTGCCTAACAGCGGAAACGTCAGTATAAAAATTTATGATGTGATTGGAAGGGAAGTAGCTGAATTAGTTAACGATTATCAAAGCGCTGGTAAATATGTTATCAGTTTTAATGCAAGTGCCTTAAGCTCAGGAGTATATTTTTACCGCTTAATTTCCGGCTCATTTACCTCAACAAAGAAAATGAATTTGCTCAGATAGTTCTGTTCTCTCTCCTTCGACCAAAAGGGTGTCCCCGGACACCCTTTTTTTAGAAATTCTAGCTAATTAAAGATTTTAAATGGAATTGTTATATTTTTACCTGACATTTGATCATAATTCTTAACAATAATTTAACATTAGACTTCCCATCTTAATCATTCTATCACATATATTTAATAGTCAAATAAAAAAATCTTTGAGGGTAATATGAACTATAAAAATTTTTCAATCGTGTTATTTACAATTTTAATTGGTGCAGTACTTATTTTTTCCAGCTGTAAAAGAAAAGATAGTGTTGATAAAACTGTAATTACAGTGAAGGGATCCGATACGATGGTAAATCTCGCACAGAAATGGGCTGAGGTTTACATGAGTAAAAATCCCAACATTTCTATTCAAGTTACCGGCGGAGGTTCAGGAACCGGAATAGCAGCACTTTTTAATAAAACAACCGACCTTGCAAATTCCAGCCGTGAAATTAAGAAAGCTGAACTTGAAAATGCAAAACAAAAAGGAGTTGAGCCGGTTCAATATGAAGTAGCATTAGATGGTATTGCCGTTATAGTACATCCATCCAACAAGGTTGATAATCTTACTATTCAACAAGTGAGTGACATTTTTAGCGGTAAAATTACCAACTGGAAACAGGTTGGGGGAGAAAACTTACCAATAACTCTTTACGGCAGAGAGAACAGCAGCGGAACTTATGAATTCTTTAAGGAACATGTTTTAGGCAAGGATGAGAAAGGCAAACAGAAAGATTACGCCACATCAACTCAAGTTCTCCAAGGAACCGCTTCTTTAGGTGAATCGGTTGCAAGAGATGTCAAAGGAATTGGTTATGGAGGGGTCGGATATTTTGCAGAAAGAAAGGATGTAAAGATTTTACATGTTAAAGCTGATGTAAATTCGGAAGCCGTTTCACCTGTTGAAAATGGCACAGTTAACTATGAAGTTATTTGGAGTAAGAAATATTCCATTTCAAGATACTTGTACTGCTATACTGATCAGAAAGTAAAACCGGAAGTAAAAGCATATTTGGATTATATTGTCTCGAATGAAGGGCAAGATGTTGTAAGGCAGATGGAATATATCCCGCTTCCACCGAAAAATTAATTTTGTTTTCAAACAAAATAATTAATCTTCTGGTCAAAGATTGATTCAGGAAAAATTGGAGAGATAAATGAAACTGATAGGAAGGCTGTGCTTCTTTGTATTCTTTTTTTCGAGTTTATATTCCCAAAATGGAGATAAAGGCAAAATTTCTGGGGAAGCATTTATAGATTATTTCTATAATATTTCGAGGGATACTGTTCATTCAAAGCTGCCAAATACTGCTCTAAAGGAAGTTCAAGATTTTAATGCCTTTGAGTTCAGGCGAGTAACTTTCACTTACGATTATGATTTCTCTTCAATATTTCAATCACGTGTTCGCTTTGAAGCAAACCAATCATCTTCAACCGGAAATAGTGTAACTCCGTATATCAAAGATTTATTCTTGAAATGGAAGAATATTTTTGATGGGAGCGATTTGATTTTTGGAATTCAGCCGCCGCCATCATTTGAAGTGAGCGAAAGTTACTGGCAATTTAGATCCCTTGAAAAAACGATAATGGACTTGAGAAACATAGCATCATCAAGAGATATGGGCCTCGCATTAAAAGGAAAATTAGATAATGAGGGATTTCTGAGTTATTGGGTTACATTTGCGAATAATAGCAATCTTGGTCCCGAGATAGATAAATATAAACGTGTATACTTACACTTGAATATAACTCCAATGAAGGATATGAACATCACACTATACAGCGATTATAAATTCCGGACGAAGATTTCCCAGTTAAACTCATCAAATCAAAGTGTTGTGTCACTTAATAATGATGTTATCACTTCTGTTGCGTTCATTGGAATTAGAGATGAGGATTTCAGCTGCGGCATCGAAGGAATTCTGCAAATGAGCAGGAATGGTTACTCGATATCAAATGCAAATCAAACAAGTTACAGTACCCTCAACGGATTTGGGCTTTCAGTCTTTGGTAATTATCAAATTATAGAAAACATTAACTTACTGGGCAGATTTGATTATTATGATCCCAATTCTAAAGTGGATTTTGATTCAAGAAATTTCATCGTTTTAGGTTTAAGCTTCCTGGCAGAAAAAAATATTCGGATCATTCCCAATGTTCTGTTGGAAACTTACCAGAATAATAGCACTACTGCTTTTGAATCTTCAATAACTGGAAGATTAACAGTTCATTTTGTTTACTAAAATTTAGAAAAAAAATCAGTTGGGATACGAAATAAAAAATCAAAATAAAGTATTGGAACAACTAGAAGCTTCACTTCCTTTGAAAGAAGATGTTTCACCATTTAACAAGAAGATAAGGAAGTCCACAAGAATTAAGGAAGCAATCATAAAGTATTTCTTCGCTTTTAATGGAGTTGCTGCCTTAGTTTTTATAATTCTAATCTTCATTTTTCTTTTTAAGGAGGGATTTAGAGCATTTGAACACATAGGCTTAGCCGATTTTATCTATCATAATAGATTGCTTGATGCGAATGTTATAATGAAAGTGTTCGAATGGTACCCGACCTCTGAGGATCCACGTTATTCACTTGTTCCTTTAATTCTTGGTACTTTACTAACTGCGATCCCTGCAACCATTATATCTACTTTCTTTGGTGTGGGAGCGGGTATCTATTTATCCGAGATTGCAAATCCTAAAGCAAAGGAAATTCTTAAACCGATAATAGAACTATTTGCCGGAATACCCACAGTAGTGTTAGGATTTTTAATGTTAGTTGTGGGAGCAAGTTTTTTTAATGATCTCTTTAACCCAACAAACCGCTTAAATGCTTTTATCGCTGCTATAGGACTATCCTTCGTGGTGATCCCCATCATTGCTTCTTTAACTGAAGATGCTTTACATTCAATTCCTAATGATCTTAGAATGGCTTCATATGGAATTGGAGCAACAAAATGGCAGACAATCAGCAGGGTGATAATTCCTGCAGCTTTTAGCGGCGTCTCTGCGAGCATACTCTTGGGTTTTGGACGTGCCGTTGGTGAGACAATGATTGTCCTCATGGCAGCGGGAAATGCAGCTAATATTACAACTAATATTTTTGAGAGTGTTAGGACTATGACTGCAACTATCGCCGCAGAGATGGGAGAGGTTTCTCAAGGTTCAGATCATTACTATTCATTATTCTTAATAGGTATAGTTTTGTTTTCAATTACTTTTGTTCTGAATTTCATTGCCGAGATCATTATTAACAAAATGAGGAAGAAAAACACTTTTTAACATTATGTCAGAACTTCAACACAAGCATAAGGATTTTGCCGGATTTGTATTCATCAACATATCAAGGCTGCTGTTTTTATTTTTACTGCTAATGCTTGCTTTCATTCTTGTAAAAATTATTTATGAAGGCATTGGCGTTATAAGTTGGGAATTTATTTCCTCGGAACCAAAAAACAACATGACCGAAGGCGGAATATTCCCGGCAATTTTTGGAACTATAGCGGTTACACTAATTATGGTTCTTATGTCTTTACCTTTAGGAGTTTTCTCAGCTATTTACTTGAACGAATATGCGAAGGACACAATTTTTACAAGGATAATTAGAACCTCAGTCAACAATCTCGCAGGGGTTCCTTCAATCGTATTCGGGCTATTTGGTTTAGGATTTTTCATTCTATTTGTCGGCAAAAATATAGATGAAGTTTTACAAACAGGATTACTCTTTGGGCAGCCTGCAATAATTTGGGCGTCGGCAACATTGGCGGTTTTAGTTCTACCGATTATCATCGTGTCAACTCTCGAGGCATTGAATTCAGTTCCCAAATCGCATCGGGATGCTTCATATGGATTAGGAGCAACTAAATGGCAGACAATTAAGAACGTAGTTCTTCCTCAAGCAAGACCGGGAATTCTGACAGGTACAATCCTGGCTATTAGCCGTGGTGCGGGTGAAACAGCACCGGTGTTATTTCTTGGAGCTGCATTCTTTTTGCCTAGTTTGCCGATAGTTGATCTTTGTATCGGAGACTATTGCATCCCAATGATAAATCCTGGCGAACAGTTCATGTATCTCGCTTATCATATTTTTATTCTTGCAACGCAATCATCCAATCCGACAAAGACAATGCCGATACAATATGGCTCAACATTGGTTTTGATCACTTTAACTTTTTTGTTAAACATTACAGCGATAATTTTCCGATATCGCTTCAGAAAAATTTTAGGAAGATTGTAATTTAATTTTTATGAAGATAATTAATGAAAGAAACTAAAATACAAATTAACGACCTGAGCTTGTTTTATTCTGAAAAGCAAGCATTGAGTGATATAACACTAGATATTTTTTCTCGGCGGGTTACAGCTTTTATCGGACCTTCCGGATGCGGCAAATCAACATTCTTGAGAGTAATAAATAGAATGAATGATTTGATTGATAACGTTAAAATTACTGGTGATGTATTGATTGATGGAATAAATATTTATGATAAGAACCTGGATGTTGTTAATCTCCGAAAAAGAATCGGAATGGTTTTCCAGAAATCAAATTTGTTCCCTAAAACGACATATGAAAACCTGGTTTTTGGACCCAGAATTAATGGGATAAATGACCGCAAAGTACTAGATGAAATTGTTGAGAGAACCTTGAATCAAGCGGCATTGTGGGATGAAGTTAAAGATCGCCTTCATGAACCTGCGTTAAGCTTGTCCGGCGGTCAGCAGCAAAGATTGTGCATTGCGCGAGCATTGGCAGTTGAGCCGCAAATAATTCTTATGGATGAACCGGCAAGTGCACTCGATCCGATTTCAACAGCAAAAATTGAAGAGCTTATTGATGATCTTAAAACTAAATACACGATTGTAATTGTTACGCACAACATGCAGCAAGCTGCCCGTGTAAGCGATTATACAGCATTCTTCTATCTCGGAAGATTAATTGAGTACGATAAAACAACAAAGATTTTTACAAATCCTTCCAATAAGCAAACTGAAGATTATGTAACCGGCAGATTCGGTTAGTAAAACAAAATAGGAGAATACAAAATGGAAAGACATTTTGAAGCAGAATTAGAAAAGCTAAAAACTCGAATCCTGAAAATGTGCAGTCTTGTTGATGAGCAATTTGAATCAGCTATCAAGGCAATCAATGAAGAAAATTTTGATATTGCAAAACAGGTAATTGAACGCGATGATAAAGTAGATAAGTACGATGTAAAGATAGATAAGGCATGTCAAAAGCTCTTGGCACTTCGGCAGCCGGTTGCAACAGATTTACGATTCATCATGTCTGCCATGACAATAAACAGCAACCTCGAACGAATAGGGGATATTGCAGTTAATATTGCGGAAAATTTTTTACTGCTTAAAAAGAAACCCGCTTTTTTCGAAAAAAGTAATTTTACTCCGATGGCTAGCCTCGTTAAAGAAATGATTCGTAATTCAATGGATTCATTCATTAACAATGATCCGAAACTTGCACAAAAAGTTATTGAAGCTGATGACATGCTGGATAAATACAATGCAGATAATCATCAAATTCTCATCAGCATAATGAAAGAAAATAAAGATAATATTGAAGCTGCCGTTGCACTACTTGTAATTTGCAGACAGCTTGAGCGATTAGGCGATCATGCAACAAATATAGCGGAAGATGTTTACTTCATTGTGGAAGCTCAAATGATCAAGCATAAGTATGTTAAGTACCTTTTTGGAGAGACTGGGGATGAAGATAAAGAGGAAGCCTGACCTCTGGACAGCACGAGTGCCAGGGATAAAGATTCCGCCAGCCAATCATTCAATCAGTGCTAGGCGGACAGGTAAGACTGAGATAATGATAAAGAACCCAGTTAATTAAAGATTATTAAAACAGAACCACATAGATATGCCAGATTTTCGTCTGCGATTGAGTAAGTTGAATCTGGCATATCTAAAAAGTGTACTCACTTCTTCAAGGTAAAAGAATATTCCGAATCTTTCCCGGCTCCTTCCTAACCACTATTTTTAATCCATGATGCATAATAATGTGTCTTACTTTACTAATCCCATCTTTGATTTTTAATATCCCAAAATGTAAGTTTTCAATAGCCAAACAAATAAATATTAATCATCGGGATTTTTGTGCAGTTTAATAATTACTTATTGGGCAATTGATTTGCACAAGTTCCGAATAGTTAAATCACAGAGAATCTAAAGAGAACAAAAAGGGAGGGAATATGGTATCAGGAAAAATATGGATCGGGAGCATTGCAGCAATTCTTATGCTGAGTTTATTCATGATGATTGGGTGCAGTGAAAAAACAACCGAGGAAAAGAATGCTGAAGATTTATCAAAGCAGTTGTCAATTGAGACCACCACAGCGGACAACTTGGATATAGGATTCCCAATATATCCCGGCACCGAGCAGGATCCGGATCAACCGCCAATAAACACGCCTCACATGAAGAATATCAAGCTATTGACCAGCGACTCTTTCGAAGAGGTAGTTGCATGGTACAGCAAGGAACTTGGAGAATTCGATGTAGATCACCAAGAAAAAGGATCTCAGGCGCTCTGGAGTAAAGAGACCGATGACGGTATTTTCCAAGCCGCTACTATAACCACTATATTTGCACCCGCTGGTAAAGTAGCTATAATCTTGGTGAAAGGTAAAACGGGAAGGTGAAAGTCACTCTGACTTTGTAACATATTTCAGATAATTACCAGTAGTATCTGGAATCCAGATTATGGATGATTTGAAACGATGGGACATCGCAGTGAATAACCACCCAAAATTTGGTTAGATCAATTACACGGAGGCGCTTCGGCGCCTATTATTTTACCAGTTATACTTTCTCCACTTACCTAAATACTATCTCTCAATTTGTCTTCACAACATTAAGCCCAGCTTTGATTTTTGATTCTCCAAAATGTAAGTTTCATAAGGTGTTAATGCTACGCTTCTATTTTTACATCTGGACGGGGATCTTTGGATGTGTTATCCATGGATATATTTGATTTAGAAATTATCTACATGTCCATCCCTTGTGAGTGCAACTACTTACATACTTGCCTGACGATATGTATATTTATGTTCTTTAATCAACAATCATAGGTGGCGTAAGTCATGGGTAGGCTATCCCTGAAAAAAAATCTTCTAAATATTAAGCTTGATTGTTCCACTAAATGTAATTACATTGTAGACACATTATTAAAAGGTAGAACATGAAAACTAAAGTTATAAAAATCGGCAATTCACGAGGTATAAGAATCCCTAAGTCGTTAATAGACGAAAGCGGGCTTAAAAGTGAAGTCGAAATTGAAGTTAATGATGGACAAATAATAATAAAACCAATTTCTAAAAACCGGGAATCCTGGGAAACAGAATTTAGAAAGATGGCAAAAAATAAAGATGATATTTTATTAGATTCTGAAATATTAGTTGAACAGTCAAAGTGGGACAAAGAAGAATGGGAGTGGTAAATGTTTTCTCGTTTTGATGTTTATTATGTTAATTTAGATCCAACAATAGGGGGTGAAATTAAAAAGACCCGTCCATGTATAATTATCTCTCCCAATGAAATGAATTACAATATCGCTACAGTAATTATTGCTCCACTCACATCAAAGCTACGAAATTATCCAACACGTGTTCCTTGTAAAGTAGATGGTAAGCAAGGTCAAGTTGTATTAGATCAAATCAGAACAGTTGATAAATCAAGACTGATGAAAAAAATAGATACGCTAAATAAAATAACACAAACTAAAGTCCTAAATGTTTTAAAGGAAATGTTTGCAGAATAAGCTACCTAATAGCCAATTAAACGGACGCCCCCGAATCAGGTTCTGGGAAGCCGTTTTCGCATCCAGCAATTGATTCTAAGAAACTCCCCAGCGAGATGCGAAACTAAAGGGGTGCTCCTTTTTCGAAGAAGAATAGCCCTTAGCAGAATTACAACCGTAAGCCCACCTGTGATTTTTGATTTCCCAAAATGTAAGTTTCAAGTGGTGTTAAGGCAACGCTCCAATTTTTAACATCTGGTCGAGGATCTGTGGTGGGATAAACAAATTGGTTTAGAAAACTTCTTAGAATGAATTTTGTTAAAGAAAATCAGATAGACTGTTACTAAGCTGGAATATATATATGCAGAGGATATTTTTAAATATTAGGGATATCGAGCAAATTCAAAGATATTGGAACGTATATATGCGGCTGCATGCATATATACATTCCTAATTAACCAAGTGAATGCAGCATAAGTATAAGTTATGTGGTTAAAATTGTGTTTGATATACTCTTTATAATTTTTGTATTAATTTACTTTTGGTTTTCAATTAAAGTTGATAATTGGATTACAATTTATCATCTTGGCTTTAGAACCGAAACGCCTATATTGTTTTTAAAGAATCAAAAAATATATGATGTTATAAGAATAACATTATTCATAACTTGTTTAATATTAACCTTCTATACTACTATCATTCCTTGGATTATCTGTTTATTCATTATTGCAATTATTTGGGTATTGAGTGGGAAAATTGGAAGAAACAAAGCATTTGATAAATATAGAGAAATTTTAAAGGATCTTGCTGAACACGAAGAAGACGAAAAACAAAAATCTGAATACCTAATGGAATTAAAAAAATCAAATGATATTTTACAAGATAGAGTAACACAATCAATAAAATTAGGATTATGAATTTGAGTGAAAATAAACTAGGTATAAATAATTTATTTAAAAAATTTAAAGAAAACCTACTATCATACTTATATCTTTTAAAAAGCGAATTTCAAGAAGTAAACGTTCTCATAAACGAATTAAAAAACTATGAACCATTTAAACTTGATGTTAGAGAAGCAACTCCAACTCATAATGCTCTTAATATAGCAGTTGTAATTTCTTATGCACGAAATTTTAAACGAAGTTATGGATTTAATAATATTGAAGAAATAAACACACAATTGAGAAAAGATTTTACCGATGAAGAAAATAAATTACATAAAAGAATAATTACCGAAAGAGATAAGGAATTTGCTCATTCAGATGCTTCAGCAAATGATATTCAAATTTATTACAGAGAGTTTTTTTCACACAGTAGAAAAACAGTTCGCCAGTTACTAGAAAAAAATGAATTATTAATGCTACAGAAAATGGTTTCAAAAATTAGAACAGAAATAGATAATCAAATTAAATACATAAATAATTAATAAAACCACATAACAAGTGCTTCAACCCGACAGCGTTTTCGCATTCGGCATTTTTATAATTTTAATGTTAGTCGTTCCGTTTCGGCTAACTTGTTTGGCTTTGTTTTACTTAACAAAATTATTTAAAACATTAATGTTTGTGCTACTATTCGGCAGTCTTGTTCTGGGCTGCGGGTTAAGCACAACGCCGTTATGTAGCTCTCCAAATATAAGTTACTACAATAATATAAAGTGAAAAAGAAAATAATAGAATCGCTAAAGTTTGTCGCCAAATCTTTTTTAGCATGTCTTTTGCAAAATATATATCAAGCTATGTTCTCAACCGCAAGTCTTTTATTGTTATTCTTATCTCTGAAGGATAATATTTGGAACTCAGCCACAAATTTATTACGAACAACCATAGGAGAACCACCGTCAAACCTGCTCCTATGGCATCTTTTGTTAGGGTTCTTATTAATTCCATTATGTTTCTCTCTTGGATATAAAGCTTATGAAAGAAGGATTAGGCGTAATCCTTTTACTTTTATAGAACAATATGGATTTGCTTGGCGTGTTGATAAAAATACTGGGGAAGTTAAAAATTTCCCATTTTGTAAAGAGCATCGTGTTGAAATAGAAATGAAAGAAATTTATAATGATTTGTTTAAAGAGACGATGATAATATATCTTTGCCCGGTTTGTGGGAATAAATACACACAAAAGGTAAATAAAAAATTTTTCGAAGATTCTTATGAGATAATCGTAAGAAAAGCAGAAGCAAAACATTATGGATACGGTAGAGGCTTTAAATAAAAAGCTACATAACCCGAGCCTCAAGATGACTGCCTTTTCGCATTCGGCATTTTTGGTTTTTTGGTTTGGTCGTTCCATGTTTTGTTTTTTGTTCACTGTGTCCTCTTAATTAAATGTTCTTAAAATTTTTATTTAATTACTTTTATAAATCATTGTTGTGCTTGGCAGCAGCTTAGGCACAAAGTCGTTATATTGCTTGTATTTAGAGGTGAACTTTAGATGAGTCTGAAAAGTATATCAATTGAATTAGCTGACGAAATAATTAAAATTTATTCAGACCTCTTAATAAAACGAGAGAAAGTAAACATACATTATTATCCATATTCAGCATTAAAAGGTTATGATATTTTTGATATTGAAAATTCATTAAAACTATTAACCGCGCACAGAGTTTATAAAACCGAAAATCTCACCGAAAATAAACTAGCAGAATTTAAAAGTATGCTTCTGAAGATGGTGGAGCAATCTTTATTTTTTTTAGGTCATTTATTCCAAATAACGCATTTCGTGAACTTATAAAATTTCCTTATGGAAGTTCTGAGTATCGGGATAAGGAATTTGAATTACTTTATGATAATGAAATGCCAAAGGAAATGAGAATTTTTTTTTCTAAGAAAACGGAAACTGTTGATTCTTTCTTGGACTTTTGTATTGAATTTGTTCATAATGATTCAAAATATTGGGAAAAAGTTTATTCACGTTTAAATCTAATTTATAAAGATGAGGTTACTGTGATGTATTTGCAATTCTTAACTAAAAAAAGAACAAATCCTTTTGGAGATTACTTCCAAATGAATTTTACTTATGTGTTAAAAGATTCTCTTGAAGAATCTAACAAAATATTGAATTTGACTGTAAAAACTATTTCGATTAGAATAACTGGTAGAGAAGATGCTAGTTTACGTGGAACATATAGTAACTATGAACTTGATCCAGCTTTTTTTACAATAGCAAATAAATACATTATTGATAAAATTGAAAATGGGGAACAGATTAATGAAAAGGAAGAAGTATTTTCTAATAGTTTGAATTATTTGAATTTAGATATAGAGCCATTAGAAGAATTTCATACAGAAGAAATTAAGGTTTTATCTAGTTAAAGATTGCGCAATATAACCTCTTTAATAAGTAAAAAGTCAACCAGATAAAATAGTATCTTAATTATGGCTGTTTTATTTTAACATAACACGCCATTATACCTTTGGTCATATGAAAAATGAAAAGAGAACTATCGTCATCAGTATTATCCTTGGACTAATCTTTTTGATTATCTCTAGTTTACTTGCTGATATCACAAATGATATGTATTCATCAGTTGGGAAGTTTATCACATTTAAATGGTTAATCAACTTAATACTTGTTCTTCTCCTTAGCTTAATATTGATCATTTATCATTTTCGGAATTCTTCAAAGAGACAGATGGAGGAGATATTAAATAATCAAAAAGGATTTACTGAGCCGACTATGCCGAATGAAGATGAAGAACTTGACCCCCTAAAAAATGAGGAAACTTACAAGTATATACTTGAGAATCTTTCAAAAGACGAAAAGGAATTATTGCGAGAATATATTTTCAACGATACAAAGACAAGAAATTTTAGTTATCGAAATGGTATTGCAATGGGTCTTAAATCTAATAATGTTCTGTATATATCTTCAAATATAAGTCGGGGACCTAAATTAAAGTTTCCATTTAATATTCAACCTTGGGCTTGGGAAATGCTTATAAAGAATCCAAAATATTTAAAATAAAAATCTGGTATAACCCGTACCTCAAACTGAAAGTGTCTTCACATCGAGCAAATATTTTCTAAGAAACTCCCCAAAGAGATACGATAATTTATCGGTGTTCCTCTTTAAATATAACTTTAGTTCCTTTCATTCACCTTCTTCCAATCGCAAAAAATTTAATTAAGAATAAGCCGGCAATAAAACCACCAATGTGAGCACCATAAGCAACACCGCCGCCTTGCGAACTGCCTAAAATTCCAATTCCATTTATCAATTGGAAGGCGAACCAAATTCCAATTGCAACGATTGCGGGAACAACCATGATTTGATAAAACATTACAACACGGACTCTTCTTTTAGGGAATAGCAGTAGATAGCCGCCTAATACTCCTGAGATGGCACCAGAAGCTCCTAATGAAGGAATTAGTGTGCTGCTTCCAAGCGATACGCTAACGAATACATGAGCTAATGAAGCGATTATTCCAACTAATAAATAAAAAATTAAATATCGTAAGTGCCCGAGCCGGTTTTCAATATTATCGCCAAATATCATCAAGAAAAGCATATTACCGAAGATATGAGTAAATCCTCCATGCATAAACATTGAGGTGATGAGTGTAATGTAAACTGATATTGGAGTGGGCTGCAATCCTGATACTCTAAATCTTTCACCAGTTACAGGGTCCTCGTACATTTGATCTTCAGTTACAACATCTTTCCCGGAAACAATTTCTTCAGGTACAGTCGAAAAAGCATAGGTGAACTTCTCATTTGTACCGAGTCCTTGGAAAAAAATAAAAACAAAAATATTTGCAGCAATCAGCAGATAATTGATCAATGGTTTTAATCTGCGATCGCTGTTATCGTCACCAATTGGCATTAACATTTAAAGTTCCTCATAGTTTTTTATTAAACATAGTGCAACAAGGTGCAATTAAAAATGAAAAATTTCCACCAAATGCGGATCAGCCTTTGGCTGAAAAAATTCAAAAGTTCTGAGAAATTTATTTAATTGATAATACTGTACACTTAAATATAAAAACCACCTTCTGAGTAGAACCATTTATTGATTTATAATAAGCTGATAAGGTTAAAAAACTATTCGCTGGATAAACTTACTAAGGTTTATAGTTTCGATTAAGTTTCTGCAATTTTTGTCTTTGAGTATTCAAAGTAATTTATGTTACTGGTGATCCATTTTTTTAGACAGAATGCAAAACCTTATCTCTATTTTATCTAACCTTAGTAACCACTTAACGTAAAGCATCAAAACCTTATCACTCTATCGGAAGGTTTTTAATATTTTTAGTTTAGCTTGTATGAATATTTTACCGGAACAAGCGTTCAACTTTAGTTTGATTAATTAAAATTGCAGTCACTACTACTAATACACATCCAATTACATTAAACCAAAGAAAAGGAATTCCGGTGAAAAAGAAGCAGCATAGAACTGTTATCTCGGCGACTATTGCAGCTATAAAAGTCGGAGTTCCTTTCACTTTTTTAAAATAGAATGCTACAAGAAAAATTCCAAGAATTGTTCCATAGAAAATTGAACCGAGAATATTTACGGCTTCAATTAGAGAACCAAGCTTATTCGCAAAAAGTGCAAACCCAATTGCATAAACTCCCCACAAGACCGTTGAGATTTTTGAAACAAATACATAGTGATGATCGGTTGCATCTCTTTTGAAGACTCTTTTATAAATATCTATAACGGTTGTCGAAGCAAGCGCATTCAATTCGGCTGAAGTGGAAGACATTGATGCGGAGAAAATGGCGGCAAGCACAAGCCCGATCAACCCGATTGGCAAATAATTTGTAACAAAGCTTAAGAAAATATAGTTGGTATCGTTTGTATCAGCTTTTTGATTCTCCTTTTTCATTAAATCTTGATATTCACTCCTCAAATTTGACATAGAACTTTGTGCATTCTCAACTTTAGCGAGCGATAACTTCTCTTGTTCCGCATCATTTTTATTAATGGCATCTAGCATTAAATTCAATTCTTGGCTCTTCTGTGAACTAAGTTCCTTGTACTTCTCATTCATCGAGTGATATTCATTGGCAAAAATACTATTCTCAACTAGCTTAATGCCTGCCGGGTTAAAGAAAAGGGGAGGAGTAATGAACTGATAAAAAACAAATACCATTACACCGGTGAATAAAATAAAAACCTGCATCGGGATTTTTACGATTCCGTTCACAAGCAAACCTAATCTGCTTTGTGTGATTGAGCTTCCTCCCAAATAACGCTGCACTTGAGACTGATCGGTTCCAAAATATGATAACATTAAGAAAGTACCGCCAATCAGTCCCGACCAAAAAGTATAACGATCATCAAAGTTGAAAGAAAAATCTATAGTGTTCAGTTTGCCCATTTTGCCTGCAATCACTGCGGCATTAAAAAACGAAACATTCTCCGGCAGCATATAAATAATCGTAATGAATGCGGCAATCATCCCGATAAAAATTATTGCCATCTGCTGAATATGAGTCTTGTTAACTGCAATTGTTCCACCGACCGTTGTATAAATTATTACAAGAACGCCAACCAACACAATCGTGATGTTGATATCCCAGTTGAGAATTAAGGAAATAATTAATGATGGTGCAAAAATTGTAAATCCTGCAGCTAATCCTCTTTGAATCAGAAATAAAACACTGCCAAGAATTCTATTCTTTAAATCGAAGCGATGCTCGAGATATTCATAAGCTGTATAAACATTTAATTTATGGTAAAGTGGAACGGCGGTAATTGATAATATGACCATTGCAATCGGTAATCCAATGTAGAATTGAATGAATCGCATTCCGTCTACATAAGCTTGCCCAGGTGTTGAAAGAAAAGTAATTGCGCTCGCTTGAGTTGCCATTATTGATATTGCGACAATGTACCATGGAGTTGTTTTACTGGTAAGGATATAGTCATTCAGATCTTTAGTTTTCCTGGTTTTCCAAACACCGTAAATAACAACGAAAGTGAGGAAGCCGCACATTATTATCCAATCAATGGTGCTCACTAAAATACCTTAGCAATAATGAAAAATAGAATTAGTTCGATGAATAAAATGGCGAGAACGATTGAATACCAGCTTAACCAACTTTTGAAAATTGGCGGAGTATCTTCTTGAGAGTTTTTGGAATTATTCTGTTCTTTTGTCGATGTCATCAAATGAATTCTGAAATTATCATTTACTTTTGTTAGCTGAAATTAAGTTCACAAATAATTTGTAAGCACCGGGAACACCTTCAGGTAACTGTCTAAAGAACGAATATCCTGCGTAAATAAAAACGCCTTTGCCATATTTTGTATAAAGCAAACCACCACTTTTTTCTGATTCACCTTTGTCATTGCAGCTAATAACTGTTTTATATTTAGGATCCCATTTATCGGCGAAATACAGTCCTCGTTCTTGAATCCATCCATCAAAATCAGCAGGAATAATCTTATTCGGAAAATTCAGCAACTGATGATTTGGATTTATGAAACTAACAGGTGAGTTTTCTTCCGTGACCCGATCTCTTGAAATTGTAAATGGAAATGGACCAATCTGATCCGTGACTAATTCCCGGTTGTTGTTGTATTGTACAATCAACGTTCCACCGGATTGAACATATTTCAACAGGTTAGAATTAAATGATCGGAGTTTTTCTCTTGTATTGTAGGCGCGAATTCCGGAAACAATTGCATCGTATTTGTTTAGTGAGGATAACTCCAGATCGTCATCAGTTAACAGAGTAACGTTATAACCTATTTGTTTGAGATACTCTGGAATATCATCTCCGGCGCCCATAACATATCCAATAGAATTTATTTTTTTCTCAAGATCCACTTTAACTAATTTTATCTCGGCTTTTGGAAAATAAGTCTGCGGCAGAATATGTTTATAATTTAATTGGATAATTTCCCTGTCGGAGGTGCCATTATTGGTGCTGATTTCAAATGATAGAACGGCTGTTGAGTTTTGCTCTGGAGGATCAATTCTAAATAATAATTCCTTCTCTTCATTTTTGCTTTTCAGATTGAATGAAATGCTGCTTGGTTCAACCTTCCAATCCTTTGGTAAAATTAATTTAGCATCCCCATTAACATTATTTGAATGACTGATTAGAGCAAACTTCAGTTCTTTGCTTTCTTGATTAGGAAAAACGATTGTCTTATTCTTTAACCATACAGAAACTGGAGGTGAAACATTAAATAAAGTATACTTCTCACCATCAACAGGATCAGTCCACCTGAAGTAGACCGGAGTTTCATAAAATATTTCTGTGTCATTAAATAACAAAGTGAATTGGCATTTGAGTTCATTTCTAAAGTCGGCAACTCCTGTAAGAGTAACATCTTTAATTTCGTAAAGCCCTTCTGGGTGATATTGGTCTAGCCAATAAGGATTGGAAAACTTTAAGTCACCCGGCAAATTTGCTTTGATGTTTTGAGAGACAAACTTTCCAGGCATGAGTTCCTTGTTGATAGATGACGCTGTATCAAGAAAATTTAACTTAATGCTCTTTAAAGTAATTGGATATGAGGACCGGTTGACAATACCAGCGGTTATATCAACTTGATCTCCTAATGCTCCAGATTTATCTGAGGAAATACATTCAATCCAAATTCCAGCACAAGAACGAATAACATTTTGCAAATCATTTAGTTTAGCTTCCTTCCAATAACTCGAAGAGAGCGAGGACAATTCCTTATAAGCTTCAACTAAGACAGGCAGACTTTTCGAAGGATCTTCTTCATCAAAGTTTTTCTCAGCATCCAATAAAAGCTCTTTAACTTTTTGTGAACCTTGAACGCGATTCCATGTTAAATCAATATTATCGATAAGATCTTTATCTGCTTTTGAACCAAGCACATAACTGAAATAATTCAATGTTTCACCTCGTCTTCCGGATGAACCAAAACCTTGACTCTTATGAAGCGTGCGGGCTAGAGCTGATATTTCGGAATAGGATTTCCCTAATAGCTTGTTGAAGCTGCTTAAATCAATTGAGATAAACTTGGAAAGATCTTCTTTTCGGTTTTCTAAAAGGGGAGTCCAAGCATTCCAATAAAGTCTTTTTGGCTGCCAGATATCTACAAATCGAAGATGTTCGGGAAATTTATTCGGATCACTGGCAAGTCGAAATGCTTCCTCAACAAGAATCGCCGAAGCAGTATGATGACCATGACCTCCATCTCCGTTAGCTGGAAACCTTGCAATGATTATATCGGGTTTAAATTTTCTGATAACCCAAACAACATCGAATAATAATTTCTGCTTATCCCAGATAGTAAATGTTTCCTCAGGTGATTTTGAGTAGCCGAAGTCGATCGCTCGTGTAAAAAATTGCTCCGCTCCATCTATTTTTCTTGCTTCGAGTAATTCGTTTGTTCTGATTAATCCGAGCAGATCACCTTGCTCGCTGCCAATTAGATTTTGCCCGCCATCACCGCGAGTTAATGATAGATAACCTGTTCTTAATAATTTTCCCGATGAAAAATAAGACAGCACTGCAGTGTTCTCATCATCAGGATGAGCTGCGATGTAAAGAACACTCCCGAGCACATTAAGCTTTTTAAGTGCTAACTTAATCTCTGAGGAGTTCATGGCTTCTTTCGGCTGAGAATTAGCAGAATGAAAACAAAGAAAAGTCAGAGTGAAAATTATAAATTTAATTCTTAATATAGATTTGTCCGCAAATAGTCTTTTCATTTATTGATGATAAATAGTGAATCGAATGAAATTTGATGTCGATTATACAATTTTCACTCTAAAATTCAAAAGATAAAAAATGCGCTTGAGACTTTTAACACACATTTTGGCTTAAGTTCATTAAATACGATGAAATAATTATATTTACACCAACACTTTAACTAATAGAATTGCTGCTATATAAATGATACAACTAAATTCCATCATCATTGGAGATAATCACCCTTTCATTTTGATTGCCGGTCCATGTGTCGTTGAAAATGAAAAAATGATCATGCAAACGGCAAAGCAAATAAAATCAATTTGCAACGAGTTAAATATTCCTCTGATTTTCAAATCAAGCTATAAAAAGGCTAATAGGACAAGCGGGAAATCTTTTACAGGAATTGGTGATGATGAAGCTCTGAAAATTTTATTCAAAGTAAAAGAGAAGTTTAACATTCCGTTGCTCACAGATATTCACACAGCAGAAGAAGCGGCAATTGCTGCTAAGTACGTTGATGTAATTCAAATCCCGGCATTTCTTTGCAGACAAACAGATTTGCTTATTGCCGCCGGCATCACAAAAAAAGTTGTGAACATAAAGAAAGGTCAATTTCTGGCACCTGAAGATATTAAGCTTGCTGCCGATAAAGTTAAATCTACAGGTAATAAAAATATTATGCTTACGGAAAGAGGAACTACTTTTGGTTATCATAATCTTGTTGTGGATATGCGCTCATTAGTAATAATGAAGGAATTAGGTTATCCAGTCGTGATGGATGCGACTCATTCAGTTCAACTACCCAGTGCGGGAAACACTAGCGGTGGTCAGCCAAAATTTATTTTACCGCTTGCCAAAGCCGCCGTGGCAGTTGGAATTGATGCACTTTTCCTTGAAGTTCATCCAAATCCCAAAGAAGCGTTGAGTGATGCGGATAGCCAGCTTCCGTTGAACAAGCTTAAAAATATTTTGGAAGAACTACAGAAGATTGATAAAGTTGTTAAAGGTTATTAGTTTTTATAGTGCTTGGTAAATATGAAAATAATTTACTTTAGAGAATAAAAAAATTTTCAGCCTAATTATTTTTAAAAGGATAAATATCTGTGACATCAGATGAAATAATTAAAAAAGGGAAAGAGGTAATTCGTATTGAAGCCGAAGCTGTAGCGAATTTATCGGAAAGCATCAATGATCAATTTGTTAAGGCAATAAATGTCATCAGCGAATCGAAAGGCAGAGTTGTTTTAACAGGAATGGGTAAATCAGGATTGATTGCACGCAAAATTGTAGCAACATTAAATTCTACAGGAACAGCGGCAATTTATCTTCATCCTACAGATGCACTTCATGGTGATTTAGGCATGGTTAGAAAAGAGGATGTGGTAATACTGATTTCCAAAAGCGGTAATACTGAAGAGGTTGCAAACTTGCTTCCAATGCTTAAGAGATTAGGTGTTAAGATGATTGCAATGTGCGGAAGCGGAAATTCCCGGCTTGCTCAAGAATGCGATATATTCTTAAATATCAGCGTTAAAGAGGAAGCTTGTCCACATGATTTAGCTCCGACAGCATCAACAACTGCAACTTTGGCAATGGGTGATGCTCTATCTGTTTCACTTCTTCAAAAAAGAAATTTCACCATTGAAGATTTTGCTTTCCTGCATCCTGGTGGAAGTTTGGGTAAAAGATTGTCGCTGCAAATCAGCGAGATAATGATAAAGGATGAAAAAGTTCCGATAGTTAAAGAAGATGCATCGCTGAAAGATGTGATAATCGAAATTACTTCTAAAAGATTAGGGACCACTTGTGTTATAAATGATCGTGGATTTCTTACAGGAATTATTACAGATGGAGATTTGAGAAGGCTTCTCGAAAAAACATTAGACATCAAAGATCTCACTGCAAAAGATATTATGACTAGAAAACCGAAAGTTTTGAGAGAAAATTATCTCGCATCATTTGCTCTGCAGCAAATGGAAAACTACAAAATTACTTCCCTGATAATTACCGATGATGAAAGCAAACCAATCGGTATTGTTCACTTACACGATTTAATTAATCTCGGCTTACAGCAAAGATGAAATTATTAGCTCTGCTGATTCTTGTTGCATTTTTTATTGGTTGTGATGATGAAAAGGTCAAACCATCAATAAATACCGCATTAAAAGTTGAAGAACTGCCTGCACAAGAAAGCTGGAATTCAAAAGTTTTCTTTACGGATTCAGGTAAAACAAAAGCTGTTTTGCATGCCGGACATTTAAAAATGTTTACAGGTGCCCGGGAAACTTTATTAGATAGCAACATTAGGGTCGAGTTTTATAATGATCTTGAAACCATAGCTACTACATTAACATCCAAACGTGGGAAAGTTGATGATATTACTCGTAACCTCTATGCAATTGATAGTGTGGTTGCAGTTAATGACAGCGGTATTACTTTAATAACTCAAGAATTAATGTGGCGAAATGATGATAGAAAAATAGTATCAAATAAGTTTGTTACGATTCTTACTTCGGTTGAGAAAATTGAAGGCTATGGATTTGAATCGGATCAGAGTTTGGATAATTATGTTATTTACAATGTTACTTACGTTTCAAAGAGAGATACTCTTTGATTATTGCCATGGATAGAAAATATTGATGAAAATAATTCTCTTAATAATTTTCGCTTCACTTTACATCTTTGCTCAAAATGCTGGTACAGAGTATATGACGGTCTCGGGCGATAGTCTCGTCGGTAAAGTTTTGAATGGTGAAGCAATAAGAGAAGTTTATGGAGATGTTGTTTTAAAACAAGGTAACATCACAATTACTTGTAATAAAGCAATCCAATTTATGTTAAAAAATAATGCCGAGCTGATTGGGAATGTTATTGTTGTTCAGGAGAATTTAACCATCACAACCGAAAGTGGATTTTACTACGGTAATCTCAAAAAGGCAGAAACAAAATCAAAAGTTAAGCTTGATGATAAGAAGGTGATTCTCACCGCTGATATAGGAGACTATTATTTTAATGAAGATCGAGCATACTTCCAGGATAATGTTAAGCTTTATGATACAGCAACAACTCTGACATCCAATGCGCTGAATTATTACAAAAATCAAAATCGTGCAGTAGCAATAGGCAATGTTAAGATCATTGATTCCGAAAACATAATCACGGCTGACACACTTGAACATTACCGCGGATCACGAATTACATTTGCTTCGAATCGGGTGAAGATCACGAATAATATGAACAATATTGTCATTTACGGTGATCATCTTGAAGATTATGCGCAAAGAAAATATACCGTAATAAATAAAAACCCAATTTTCATTCAAGTTGATACAAGCTATACAAAACAGCTTGATACTCTTTACACAGCAGCCGAATTGGACACAGCTTCAATTGCAATTGATACTTTGATTATAAAAGCACTTGTAATGGAATCTTACCGCGATACATCAAATATTTTTGAAGCTAGAGATTCAGTTGAAATTGTACGTGGCACATTTTTATCTAAAAATGATTACACGATTTACTTTAAGGATGAAGATAAAATCGTCACTAAGAAAATGGGAGAGAAATCTTTTCAACCGATAATCTGGTATGAAAATTCACAGATCACAGGCGATTCAATTATAATTTACTTGAGGGAAAGTAAAATCCGGCTGGTTGAAATAAACAACAACTCTTTCGTCCATTCGCACCATTATATTTATCAAAATAGATTCGATCAGGTCTCAGGTGAGAAGATCATCGTGGACTTTATTGAAGGTAAGATTAATAAAACCGAAATATTCGGCACTGTTTACAGCATTTATTACCTTTATGATGAAGATACACCAAACGGTTTGACTAAATCGTCTTCACAATCGGCAGATATATGCTTCACAGATAATCAGGTAAGTGAAGTAAGATTATTCGGTTCACCAACGAGTGATTATTATCCTGAAAATATGGTTGAAGGAAATGAGCCGACTTACTTGCTTCCGCAGTATATTATATTTACTAACAAACCGGAAAAAACAGAACTTCTGAAATCTATACAAAACGATATGAAAGAAAATCATTAGCATGACATCAACAAAACTTAGAAGCGAAGACTTAATTAAAATTTATAAAAAGCGTGCAGTTGTTAATAAAGCATCTGTTGAAGTTTCCAAGGGAGAGATTGTCGGTTTGCTTGGTCCGAACGGTGCCGGAAAAACCACAACTTTTTATATGATCGTTGGGATGATAAGACCGAACAAAGGAAAAGTTTTTCTCGATGACAAAGAGATAACCAATGTTCCAATGTACAAAAGGGCGAGAATGGGAATTGGATATCTTCCTCAGGAAGCTTCAATCTTCAGAAGACTTTCCGTAGAGGATAATTTATTGGCAGTACTTGAAATGATTGGTCTTCCTAATAAAAAGCGGAAAGAAAAATGCGAACAGCTTTTAGAAGATTTAGGAATTGCTCAAATCCGAAAGAGCATCGGTTTTCAACTTAGCGGCGGCGAAAGAAGAAGAACTGAGATTGCTCGTGCACTTGCAACGGATCCAAATTTTATATTACTTGATGAACCATTTGCGGGAGTGGATCCTATTGCCGTTGAAGATATTATGACCATAGTGGCAAATCTTAAGAATAGGGGAATTGGAGTTTTAATTACCGACCACAACGTTCATGAAACATTAAGCATTGTGGATAAAGGTTATATTTTAATCAATGGTGTTATTTTCAAATCCGGCGATGCAAAAACCCTCGCAGAAGATACTGAAGTGCGCAAGCTTTATCTCGGCGAGAAGTTTAAGCTGGATAGGTATTGAGTTCGAGTAAAACTGAAAAATTAGAAACCAATCATGGCTAAGAAATATTTAGCTGCTCTATTCAGAACATACCAAAAAGGCGACGCAAGAGAAGAATCTTATTACGAACATCTTGCCGACTTTCTTCGAGAATTTTCTCAAACGGAAAGAAAAAAGAAAATTGATGTTACTATTCTCCCTAAAAAAACTGAAGCTGGAAATCCAGATTTCAGAATTTGGGATGGAAAACAAAAAATCATTGGCTACATTGAAGCAAAAGATTTAGGCGCTGATTTAGACAGAGTTGAGGATTCCGAACAACTCCAAAGATATTTATCAACTTTCCCGAATGTTATTTTAACGAACTTCACAGAGTTCCGTTTATATAGAAACGGCCAACGGATTGAACATATATTAATTGCTCGGCCTTATGTTATTAAAAAACTTTCTACAGTTCCACCTCTTGAAAACGAAGATAAACTTTTTGAACTGATCGAAAGGTTTTTAGATTTCTCTATTCCTAGAACTTACACCGCTAAAACACTTGCTGTAGAATTAGCAAAAAGAACTAAGTTCCTAAAGGATGAAGTTGTAAGCGAGGAGTTGAAAAATAACAACGATTCAATTCATGGGTTTTATAATGCGTTCAAAGAATTCCTGATTGCGGGAATTTCCGATGATGAGTTTGCCGATCTATATTCTCAGACAATTACTTACGGCTTGTTTGCCGCGCGACTCCGTGCTGGAGATGAATTTAACAGAAGATCCGCTTACTCTTACATTCCAAAATCTATTGGCATTCTCAGAGATATATTCAAATACATCTCTTTAGAGGACATTCCAAAACAGATGGAAATAATTATAGATGACATTGCCGATGTGCTTGCGGTATCGGATGCAAAGAAAATACTCGATCACTATTATCACGAAGGAAAAGGAAGCGATCCGGTTCTCCATTTTTATGAAACTTTCCTTGCCGAATACGATCCCGCAACAAGAGAAAAGCGTGGTGTATATTTTACGCCCGAGCCCGGTGTTTCTTTTATTGTTCATTCGCTTCATCAGATACTTAAAGAAAAATTTAATATGCCGGACGGACTTTCTTCTAAAGATGTAACGTTGTTAGATCCAGCCGGCGGTACACTTAGTTTTATGGCTAAAGCCATTGAAGTTGCTGTTGAAGAATTTGTGAACAAATATGGTAAAGGTGCCGTCAAGAATCTTATCAAAGATCAGATACTACAAAACTTTTATGCTTTTGAACTGATGATGGCTCCTTACGCTATCGGGCATATGAAAATAGCTTTCCTTCTTGAAGAACTCGGCTATAAAATGGAAGATGATGAACGGGTGAAATACTATCTAACCAATACTCTCGATATGAAAGAGCTTGAAGAAACGAAGTTTCCCGGAATGTCATCACTTTCTACAGAAAGCCATGAAGCCGGAAAAGTAAAAAAGCAAGTTCCAATTCTTGTTGTGCTTGGTAATCCGCCTTATTCGGGACATTCTTCAAATACTGGTGAATGGATTTCCAAAGAGATTAAAGAGTATTATCAAGTTGACGGAAAACCGCTTGGTGAAAAAAATCCCAAATGGTTACAAGATGATTATGTTAAATTTATCCGCTTTTCCCAGTGGAAAATTGACCAAGCCGGTGAGGGCGTTCTCGGTTTTATTACAAACCATAGTTATCTCGATAACCCAACTTTTCGTGGAATGCGCCAATCCCTAATGAACAGTTTTGATGAAATCTATATCCTCGACTTACACGGCAATAGTTTAAAGAAAGAAAAGGCACCGGATGGAAGTAAAGACGAAAATGTTTTTGAGATTCAGCAAGGCATTGCCATAGCTTTTTTTATTAAGTATAAAGATGGAAAAAAGAAACAAGTATATCATCAAGAGATTTACGGATTAAGAGAATCTAAATACGATTGGCTCGATAAGCACAATATTAAAAATGTAAAATGGAAAAAGGTTGCTCCTCATCCTGAATTTTATCTTTTTATTCCGACTGATGATAAGTTAGCAAATCACTATTATTCCTTTAATAAAATAACTGAAATATTTCCTATAAATAGCGTGGGTATTGTAACCGCAAGAGATAATTTCGTGATAGATTTCGACAAACCGACCCTTGAAAGAAGAATTAGAGATTTTATAAATCCGAAAATTGATGATGAAATTCTTAAAAGAAGTTTTGGCTTGTCAGAAAACCAAAGTTGGAAAATAAAAGACCAAAGAGAGAAACTTAAAAAAGATTTGGACTGGAAAGATTCTATAAAAAAAATTCTTTACCGTCCTTTTGATGAACGCTGGATTTTATACCACGATGAGATGATTGAAAGAACAAGAAGAGAAGTAATGGATCAGTTACTTCAAGAGAATATTGGGCTTGTAACTTCAAGACAAACTGGATTAGAATTTAGACACATTTTTATTACTGATAAAATTATTGAGTTTAATCTTACTGGTACTGCTGGAAAGTATGGTAGTGGATATCTTTTCCCGCTCTACATTTATCGGAAAACAAAGGCAGAGCCAAAGAAAAAAGCAGTTCTTACTCAATTACTGATGTTTGAACCTGAAGTAGAATATGAAGCGATATTGTCAAATATCTCACTCGAAGTAAGAAATATTTTAGAGAAGAATTATAAAAAACCATTTTTAAATCCATTCGATGGAGATAAAGAAATTAAAGGATTCGGTTCTAAGGATATTTTCTATTACATCTATGCAATTCTTTACAGCACTACTTATCGCACAAAATACACACAATTCTTAAAGATAGATTTCCCTCGTATTCCGTTTACAAAAAATTACAAGCTCTTTATTCAACTTGGCAAACTCGGTAAGCAGCTTGCGGATTTACATTTGCTCAAATCAAAAGATTTGGATATAACTATTTCCAAGTTTCCCAAAAGCGGAACCAATAAAGTAGAAAAACCAAAATATGAAGATGAAAAAGTTTGGATAAGCAAAGGGCAGTTTTTTGATGGCATAAAAGAAGAAGTTTGGAAATATCAAATTGGCGGTTATCAAGTCTGCGAGAAATGGTTAAAAGACAGAAAAGAAAGAACGCTTAGTTTAGAAGAAGTACAAACCTACTGTAAAATTGTAACCGCACTTTCAAAAACAATTGAACTGCAAAAAGAGATAGATAAGATTTATGACATGGTAGAGGAAAAGCCATTATAACCTTTTGTAGCAGTACGGAGATACTTTCTGACTAACCGATATATTTTAAGTTAGAAATACTTTCACCAATTACTCGTGCTTAATCCACCGGAAACGATGAACGTCATCATTTCTTTTGCACTTACATTTAGCTTCTTCACATTTTCAATTGGCACTAAAATTAAGTTTCCTGCAAAGTTATATGCTTGCGGAATATAAACCGCGACTTTATCCTTTTCTCCAAGGAAGTCAGGATTTTCTTCAGTTATAAATCCCAATAGCTCCACACCGTTATCATTCGACGTTCTAACCGATACTGGTTGATTAAACTTTTTCCTTTCACCAAATAATGCTTCTGTCAAATCCTTTATTGATATATAAATAATTTTCACAAGTGGTACACGATTAAAAAGATTGTGAATCAGAACGATAAATCCTTTAGTTAAAAAGTGTGATGCAATAAATCCGATTACTAGAATTCCAACCATTGTGATTAAAAATCCTATGCCCGGATATTTAAACTTGAATAATCCATCTATCTGAATAAAAATAATGTACAGCAGATAAATTGTGATACTTACCGGGATCACAACTATCAATCCTTCAAAAAAATATTTACTTAGTTTTTTCATTTTAATTCCTCCGTGCTTTATTAAATATTTAACATTATTAAGTTCAAGTATTCATGTGGTTAATTTTCATAAACGAAATTTGACTCTCTGCAAAATTATGAAATCTATACTAATATGCCTTTTAGTTTTTCTAATTTTGATGTGGATTTTCATTTATTGAAAGTATATTAGGTTATTCAAGATGTTGAATAGATGTTAGCAAAATTTTTGTTAATTTTGATCGTAAGTTAATAATAAATGTTTAGGCCAGAGTCTAGCCTGCCCAAAATTATACCATACAGAAGTTAATCTTCATTTATTATTCAATAAAGTTGAGTTATTGTGTTCATCTATAATGCACCGTTAGAAAAACTAATCGCCTTAGACAATAACATTTTCCTTACTAAAGTTCATTGTCCTGAAATAGCATCGGTTATTCAACCCGGACAATTTTTAAATGTTAAAGTATCTGAAACTAATTATCCATTGCTCCGCAGACCATTCAGCATCTGCGATGTGGAGGATGATTCACTCTTCTTAATGTTTAATATTTTGGGTGAGGGTACTAAGCTGCTTGCAAAAAAACACATTGGGGACACTATCGATATTCTTGGCCCGCTTGGAACTGGTTTTAATTTGGGTGGAAATTATGAAACTGCGGTTATTGTTGCGGGAGGATTAGGTGCAGCACCATTTCCATACTTAGTTAGAAAACTTGATGATAGTAAAAATATCAAATGCTTTGTTGGCGGTAGATCAAGTCACGATGTAATTCAATATGGGATGAAAAATATTTTAGTCTCAACTGATGATGGGTCACTTGGATTTAATGGAACTGTTGTCGCTTTGCTTAAAGAGAATTTGAAATCAATAATATCATTTAAACCAAAAATATTTGCTTGTGGACCAAATGCTATGCTTCGTGCTTTAAAAGAGTTTACGGTTAAAAATGATATTGAATGCGAAGCATCAACTGAATGTGCAATGGCATGCGGGTTTGGTATTTGTCAGGGTTGTCCAATTGAAGCCGTTAATCATCCGGAAAGATATTATTTAGTTTGTAAAGATGGACCCGTTTTTAATATCCGGGATGTGGTGATATGAGCAAAGTTGATTTATCTGTTCAAGTCGGTTCATTAAAATTTCGAAACCCGATTCTATTAGCTTCTGGAACTGTGGGATATGGAAATGAAATTTCAGAATTCATTGACTTAACCAAAATTGGTGGTATTGTAACAAAATCATTAAGCTTAAAACCAAGAAAGGGTAATCCACCTCAAAGAATAGTTGAAACCCCAGCGGGAATGTTGAATGCTATCGGTTTGCAAAATGTTGGAGTAGAAGAATTCCTAAAAGAAAAAATTCCTTTCTTAAAAAAGTTTGACGTACCTTTAATTTGCAATATAGCAGCAAGCACTCTCGAAGAATATGTTGAATGTACAAGACTACTGACGAGTGAAGAATTTATAAAAGGATTTGAGATTAATGTGTCATGTCCAAATGTAAAAGAGGGTGGACTTCAATTCGGAAATGATCCGATTGCGGTTGGAAAGATTACTCAAAAAGTGAAAGCCGTCACTAACAAACCAATAATTGTTAAATTATCACCGAATGTTTCTTACATTTCAGAATTTGCAAGAGTTGTGAAAGAAGAAGGCGGAGATGCAGTATCGGCAATCAATACTTTAGTCGGAACTTCATTCAACATAAATACACGTAAACCCAAAATATTTAATGTCTTTGGTGGCTTGTCAGGTCCGGCGATAAAACCAATTGCATTAGCTAAAGTCCTTGAGATAAAACAAAAAGTTGACATTCCTATATTTGGAGTTGGTGGAATAATGAATTGGAAAGATGTAGTTGAATTTATGATTGTCGGTGCATCAGCGGTACAAATTGGAACATTAAATTTTATTGATCCGACCGCTTCGGGAAAAATGATAAGCGATTTAGAAAATTATTGTACCGAAAATAACATTCAGAAAATTTCAGAATTAACCGGTTCATTTAGCTTAGATAACTAAGATGGATTTAGAAAAATCTCTCAATAAATTATATTCACTTCATACCATTGGTATCAAGTTAGGATTAGACAACATCAGAAATTTTCTAACACTGCTTGCTAATCCGCAAAATAAAATTAAAACAATTCACATTGCTGGTTCAAACGGAAAGGGAAGTACGGCGGCATTCATTGCAAGCATTCTCCAGGAAATGAAATACAAAGTTGGACTTTATACATCACCTCATTTCTCACGATTTAATGAACGCATTAAAATAAATGGTAAGGACATTACTGACGAAAGAATTGCAAAGTTTATTCGTGAGTACGAGAGAAATATTGATATGTTCAAGCTGACTTTTTTTGAAGCAACTACGGCTTTAGCATTCCAGTATTTCCATGAAGAGAGAGTTGATTACGCTGTAATCGAAACAGGATTAGGTGGAAGGTTAGATGCGACAAATCTTATTAATCCCATATCGGCAATTATTACTTCAATCAGTTTGGAACATACAGAAATTCTTGGTGATACGATTAAAAAAATAGCCGAAGAAAAAGCCGGTATTATTAAAGATGGCATAAATGTTTTTATGGGAAAGATTCCAGAGAAGGCAGAATTTGTAATTGAAGAAAAATGCTCTCAACAGAACTGTGAACTCTATAAACTTAAGGATTATATAATAGAAAAGGATAATTCGTTAGAATTATATACTGAAGAGTTGGAATTAGATGAGTGGACAATGCCTTTAAAGGGTAAATATCAGAAGTATAATGCTGCCCTGGCAGCCTTAGCTGTGTCTAAATCATTAGACAATGACAACTTCAGGGTGATAGAGCACGGCATAAAAAATGTTGTTAAAAATACAGGACTTCAAGGTCGTTATGAGTTCTTCAACAACAAACCGGATATAATTTTTGATTCCGCACATAATCCTGAAGGAATCACTAATTTCTTGACTGAGTTCAATCAGGATAAATCAAAGTATTCTAATTCAACTTTGTTATTTGGTGTGATGAAGGACAAAGCTATTAAAGAAATGCTAACCTTGCTCAGAGATTCATTTGAAAAAATACTGATCACAGACATTGATTATGAAAGAGCTTGTAAGATCTCCGAATTGGAAAAAATAGCCGCCGAAATTAACCTAAATGTAAATTCAGTTACTAACCCGGGAAAGTATGTTGCAGCTTTTAAGGAAGAGAATCCATCAAAATGCCTTGTTGTGTTAGGAAGCATGTATCTTTTGGGTGCTATAAAAACAGATTTGGAAAGGATTAAAATATCTTGACATTATTTTCAATTTGAAGTATGTTTCAAGTGTTCCTCTTATTCCTTTCAAAAATAAATCAATAAGTGAATTAAAAAGTAGTATTACCTCGAAAAAATAAACAGTTTCCAGAAAACCATTGATTAAGTTATACCAGCTTAATATCAGATCATTTAACAACAAATAATTATTAGGACAGCACCATGCCAATGGACATCTCTGAACTCAAGTCAAAAAAAATCGTTGAATTGAACACAATTGCCAAAGATTTAAACATCTCCGACTACAGCGATTTAAGGAAACAAGAACTCATCTTCAAAATTCTTGAAGCACAAACTGCTAAGGATGGATTAACCTTTTCCAAAGGTGTGCTTGAAGTCTTACCTGATGGCTATGGCTTCCTTCGCTCTTCGGATTATAATTATCTGCCATCGCCCGATGATATTTATGTGTCACCATCACAAATTAAAAAGTTCAGTTTAAGAACTGGTGATTTTGTCAGCGGTCAAGTTCGGCCTCCTAAGGAAGGTGAAAGATTCTTTGCTTTGCTGCGTGTTGAAGCGGTTAATAACTTAGATCCTGAAGCAATTCGGGAAAGAACTCTATTCGATAACCTTACTCCGGTTTATCCAACAAAGAAATTAATTCTTGAGTCTGCTCCCGGTGAGTACTCAGTGAGAATAATGGACTTGCTCTCTCCAATTGGAAAAGGACAAAGAGGTTTGATTGTATCACCACCAAAAAGCGGAAAAACAATTTTACTTCAGAAGATTGCAAACTCCATTACTAGAAATCATCCTGAAATTAAAATGATTATTTTACTGATTGATGAACGCCCTGAAGAAGTTACGGATATGGAGCGCTCCGTAAAAGCAGAAGTTATTAGTTCAACTTTTGATGAACCTGCTGATAGACACGTCCAAGTTGCAGATATGGTTATTGAAAAAGCAAAACGAATGGTTGAAGCGCAAGAGGACGTGGTAATTTTACTTGATAGTATTACACGGCTTGCTCGTGCTCATAACATTGTCGTTCCACACAGTGGTAGAATTCTTTCTGGCGGTGTGGATTCAAATGCTCTTCATAAACCAAAAAGATTTTTCGGTGCTGCCAGAAACACTGAAGATGGCGGCAGCTTAACTATTATTGCAACTGCTTTAATCGATACAGGCAGCCGTATGGATGATGTTATTTTTGAGGAGTTCAAGGGCACGGGCAACATGGAACTTCTTCTTAATCGTGATCTTAGTGATAGAAGAATATTCCCCGCTATTGATGTTAATCGTACAGGAACAAGAAGAGAAGAATTACTTATTAAGGAAGATGATCTCGCAAAGATTTGGATACTCAGGAAAATACTTAGCGATTTCTCTCCTGTAGATGCAATGGAATTTCTTTTAGATAAGATGAGAGGAACCAAGACCAATAAGGACTTCTTGACGAACATGAATAGTTAATCTATAATGTTGTTCTTCTCTTCAAAGATAAATTCTCAACTTATACTTTATTTATTATTTGTATTGAATGGTTTTTGCCTAGCACAAACAGATACCATTAAATACAAATGGCCCTTTTCACCTATGACCTCTCAAAGAACGGTTGGTGGTACTTTCGCAGAGTACAGAAGCACAAGTGCTGCAGGTCATTATCACAACGCTACTGATATATCTGGTTCTGCAGGCACACCAGTTTTGGCTGTTCTTCCGGGAACTGTAGCAGTTGCTTATGATGATGGTGGAACAGGTTATGATTCTTATGTACGTGTAACATCACAATTTGGCGGACTTTCAAAAAATATAACTTATTATCATACCAGACCCATTGTTTCTGTTGGTCAGCAAGTTTTCGAGGGGCAGCAAGTTTCAACTGTCGCGATTGATCATGTTCATCTGATTGATTATCGTTTAGGCGGATCAATTTCAAATTCGCATCTAAATGCTCTAAGGCCCGATGGCGGATTAACGATTTATGAAGATAGTTGGAAACCAAATATCCGATACGTCAAATTCTTTTTAGACAACTCAAATACACAACTATCACCAACTGCTCTTGGCAGTAAAGTAGATATTATTGCGCATGTGCAAGAAGTAAGCAGTACGGGTAGTTCTGCAGGTTCAAATAATGGAACATATAAACTCGGATATAAAATCCTTTCAGCAGATACTCAGCAAATAATATATTCACCTCTCGATGATGGATTAAGATATACTTATTACAACAAGCCGGGTGATAATTATGTCAATGTGAATTATTATCAACCTGAATCTAGCACCAGTCAGCATGTTTACATCGTGACAAACGGAAGCGGCTCCTCCAATGTCGCATCTACTCAAGTTGTAAGTAATAATTTTTGGAACGTGAATGACTTTCCTTATGGTAATTATGTCGTAATGGTTTTCACAGAAGACACTCGAGGAAATACCGATACTGTTTATATTCCAGTTACAACTACCGATATTGATTTAATTGCCCCTTCAGCTCCTAATTTAAGGTATGTAAAGAAAGATTCTACAAATTATTTTAGCATTGCTTGGATCCCACCTTCTGAATTGGATCTAAAGGGTTACAGACTTTACTACAGCATTGATGGCATTAATTACAATATTAGGGATAACGAGAATGTATTAACTTCTGCACTGAGCAGCTACAAATATTATTTCAATCAGGCTACACCATTATTCTTAAAATTAAATGCTGTTGATTCCGCAGCTGTAACTAATGTAAGTCTATCATCTGATGTTTATGGTTTAAGAATGCTTACAGATAACAAAAAGATATTAATAGTTGACGGTTTTGATCGTTACGGAGGATCAGGCAGCTGGCAATATTCCTATCATGATTTCGTTATTCACCATGCAAAAGCTTTTAATTTAAGTTTTGAATCTTGTGCAAATGAAGAAGTGATAAACGGGTCGGTTAATTTAAATAATTTCGAATTGGTTATTTGGATTCTTGGCGATGAATCAACTGCCAATGAAACATTCTCAAGTATCGAAAGAACAAAAGTAGCCGCCTACTTAGAAAACGGCGGTAAATTATTTGTATCCGGCTCTGAAATCGCATATGATCTTGGATCTTCTTCAGCAACATCACAAGAGATACAATTTCTTAGAGATTATCTGAAAGTAAAATATATTTCTGATGATGCCAATATTTATGGAGTTTATGGAGTCGATTCAACTCAGTTTGCCGGATTAGGTTTTGGTTATGGTGTTCAAAGCAACGGTTCACCATACAATGAAGATTGGCCCGACATCATTGATACAACAGGTGGAAGTATTCCTGTTTTAAAGTATAATGCTGTATCAACTGCTGGCATTGCATACACAGGAAGTTTTAATAACTCACCAAATGTTGGGCAATTAATTTATCTTGCTTTTCCATTTGAAACTATCAATCTTGCTGATGCACGAACTCAAGTTATGACAGCGGCATTAAAATATTTTGGATTGATTCAACCTTCCGAGGTTATTAATAATGATTATTCTCCAATCACTTTCTCACTCAATCAGAATTATCCAAATCCGTTTAACCCGAGTACCAAGATCAGTTGGCAGTCGCCGGAAAGAAGCTGGCAAACTTTGAAAGTGTATGACATTTTAGGTAATGAAGTAGCAACATTGGTAAATGAACAGAAAGAACCGGGATACTACGAAGTTAATTTTAATGCATCATCAATAGCAAGCGGTGTTTATATATACAGACTTACGACTGGAAGATTTATTTCTACTAAGAAAATGATTGTGATCAAGTAACAGACATACAATGTTTGAGCAAATAACAGAAAATTAATTTGAGAAAAATATTTTTATTACTTGTATTATTTTTTTACCCAGGCGTCTACAGCCAAAAGCTCAATCCAAATTTTTTCACCGATATTTATTCAATTCCTTCCTCCGATTCAACACTCCAACTTTTTTATTTTTACAAAATACCGGTTCATGAGCTAATCTTTTCAAAAACTGATAACACATACTCAGCTGCAATCCAGCTAACAATTGAAGTAAGCGATTCAAACTCTAATTTCATTCAGCGGCAGTTCAAAGATCGATCAATATCCTTCAATGATTTTTCATTAACTACAGATCCCAGCTACTATATCGAAGGTGTAGTCGCATTCCCTAATAAAAATAAAACCATCAACGTTACTTCTAGATTTTTTGACGTTAATTCAAAAAAAGAATTATCCTTTAAGGAGCAAAGAGTTCAAAAAATAACAAGTGAGGGCGGGGAATTCCTAACTCCAATAGTTCTAAGTGATGATATTTTTAAATGCTATGAAAACAATGTTAGAGTTTTAACAAACTGGGGCGGATTTATTCCTTTTGATGATAAAATGTACGACATACTAATTCCATGCACTGATACAACTTTAGAGAAATTATTTATTAAGGTAATCAGCGGTATGGATACTGTTTTTAACGGACCAATTGAGCGAACCGAATTAGAGAGAATAAACTTCGCAGAATGTAACGATAGAATAATTATTTCGTACGATTCTATTTCAACTTTGACAAGTAATTTTTATTTAACTCAATTAACTAAAAAATTAAAAGAAGGACAAATAGAGATTATTGTATCGAACTCTGAAAGTTTTTTAAATAGAAAATCGTATAGACCAATAGTTAAATGGATAAACAAACCGAGAGCTTTGGCTGGTTCCGAATCTGCAATTAAGTTGTTACGATTTATTATTAAGAATGATTCCATAAAACAAATTTTAAAGAGCGGTGATAATTATGACACTTTATTACATCGATTTTGGAAAAATATTGATCCTTCGCCAGCCACAGAGTATAACGAACTGATGGCAGAATATTATGAACGAATTGACTATTCGATGAAAAATTTCTCAACTATAACCGGTTTGAGCGGGTTAGAAACAAATCGTGCGAAAATTTATATCCTTTATGGTACACCAAGTTTAATTGAACGCGGTACAAATGGTGATGGTAAAATTTCGGAAACGTGGACTTATGCAAAGCTTCATAAAATATTTATTTTTGTTGATGAAAAGGGAACAGGAGAATTTATCTTAAAAAATACTTTATGAATACTTTTATTTTTACATGCGGGGATATTAACGGCGTAGGACCCGAATTAGTTATTAAAACTCTGAATAGAGTTACAATGAAGTCTAAAGACAAATTTATTTTTATCCTGCCGGAAAATGTTTTCTTTAGCGAAATTAAAATGCATAAACCAAATTTTGGTTATGATATTGTAAATTCAACGAGTTATTCTTCGGATTTTCCCGTTACAATAGTAAACATAGGAAATTACAAGCAGGAATTAGGTTTACCTACTACGGCTTCAGGTCAAGCATCTTATAAAGCATTAAAAATAGCTTATGATATACCGGTTAAATCCATTAATAAAGCAGTAATAACCGCTCCTATTTCAAAAACAGCATTGGCTTACGCAAAAATAAATTATCATGGTCAAACCGAAATGTTTGCCGATTGGTCTGAAGTAAAAAACTTTGCAATGATGTTCCTGTCGAAAAGTATGAAAGCCGCATTGTTAACTATTCACCAGCCAATTAAAAAAGTACCTAGGTTAATACGTAAAGATTTACTTGCGACTAAATTTAACTTGATTCTAGATTCTCTAAGAAAGGACTTCAAAGTTGAATTGCCAAAGATTGCTGTATTAGGCTTAAATCCTCATGCAGGTGAAAATGGACTTATCGGTGATGAGGAAAAGAAAATAATTGTACCATTCATGAAGAAATTTTCAAAACGGAAATATTTTTTTGGTCCATATTCTTCCGATGCATTTTTCGGAATGAAAAAATATTTAGAATTTGATATGGTTATCGGTATGTATCACGATCAAATTCTTAATGCATTTAAGCTGATGAATTTTAATAGTGGAGTTAACTTCACAGCGGGGCTGCCAATTGTTAGGACTTCACCTGATCATGGTACAGCTTTCGATATAGCTGGGAAAGGAATAGCCGATGAATCAAGCATGATCGAAGCATTCAACTATGCTGAAATGATTTTAGTCAATCGAAGTTCCTATGGAAAAAATTCCTAAGAGTAAGATTTATACAGATGTTTCTCACATTTATGACCATATCATGCACAAGGTGCGTTATGATTATTGGGCTGATTATATTTATGCTATATCAAGTGATTATGTTTCCGATAAACCAATAGTTCTGGAACTAGCTTCAGGTAATTGTAACCTAGCTCGCTTTCTTTCGGAATATTATCCAAACTTCATTGCTTCTGATATTTCTCATAAGATGCTGGATAAAAATTCAAAAGCTCATCTGCAAAAAGTTTGTTGCGATATGACTATGATTCCTTTCAATACAAAATTTGATTTAATAGTCTCGGCATTTGATAGCGTTAATTACCTCGTTTCAAAAATAAAGCTAGCAGCGTTGTTTAGTGAGGTCTGTCGCACAATTAGTGATAATGGAATATTTACGTTTGATGTAAGTTTGGAAAAAAATAGTTTTAGGCACATTAAGTATCCAATAAGAAATGGTTCTTACAAGGGCTTTAAATACAAGCAGGTAACCAATTACGATCCCATAAAAAATATTCACCAAAATGTATTTTACATTACTTATCCTAATGGTAGTGTGTTTGAGGAAGTTCATATTCAGAAAATTTACCAGTTCGAAACATACTTTGATTTAATGGATTCCGCCGGCCTTGCAATAAAAGAGTGCTACAATGCGTTCACTTTCAAGAATGGAAGTTCTAACTCCTCACGTGTTCAATTTATTGCAGCGAAGAAATAGATATGCTTGCACTAAGTAATATTGATTTTAATTACCCCAGGCAAACTGTTTTCAGCGATTTGAATCTTATAATGAAAAAAGGTGAATTTGTTTTTTTGATAGGTAAGAGCGGTTCAGGTAAAAGCACTCTGCTACAGCTCATATATTTTAATATTTTACCTTTCTCAGGAGAAGTTCAGTTTGATAAATTTAACTCAAAAACCATAAAAACCAATCAACTGCCATATCTTAGAAGGAAGTTAGGAATAATTTTTCAAGACTTTAAATTATTAAATGACAGAAACATTTATGAAAATCTTTCCTTCGTACTTGAAGCAATTGGTACATCACGCAAAGAAATAAAAAGAAAAGTTGCATCGGCATTGACTGATGTCGGCTTATTCCACCGCAGATTTAGTTTTCCGAATGAACTTTCAGGCGGGGAGAAACAGAGAATCGCAATTGCAAGAAGCATAATTAATGAACCATACTTGATTCTTGCAGATGAACCCACCGGAAATTTAGACCCGGAAACTTCGAGTGAAATTGTTGATTTGTTATTTAAAATTAATGCGAGAGGTACTGCAGTTATTTTTGCAACTCACAATTATGAGATCGTAAAAAAATATCAACAGAAAATAATTAAGATAGAAAGGGGGAGGGCTATTAAAGCAGTTCTGAAACAGAAAAATTGAATTTATTCAAGTTTCGCCTCTATTGAAGTAAGAATACTAGCCGTAATATCGTCAATTGCTCCTAATCCATCTACCGTAACTAAATTACCTCTTCTTTCATAATAATCTAAAACGGGTTGAGTTGTGGTGTTAAAAATTTCCATTCTATTTCTTATAACCTCTTCTTTATCATCATCACGCTGATAGAAACTACATGCGGAGTTACAAACCGGGCACTTTTCCTTATCTTGTATTTCACTTAAAGTAAAGATGCTTTGGCAAACTTTACAGGCTCTTCGATTCGTTAATCTTCTTATTATCTCGTCACTGTTAGCAGTTAAATTGACATAAAAAATGTTCTCAAGTTTAAGTTCGGTAAACAATTTTTCAATTTCTTTTGCTTGAGGAAGAGTTCTTGGAAATCCATCAAGAATGAATCCATCTTTACATCGGGTTTGATTTAGAGCATCATGAATAATTCCTATCATGATATCGTCTGAAACTAATTCGCCGCGGCTCATTATTTCAAATGCTTTAATTCCTAAAGGAGTTTTTTCTTTGACGGCTTCGCGCAGAATATCGCCAGTAGAAATGTGAGGTATGTTCAACCTTGAAGCTAATATTTTTGCCTGAGTTCCTTTTCCAACTCCGGGAGCACCAAACAATATGAGACGCATTTAGAATCCGCTATTTCAGTTGCTCAAAAATATCGGTAATAAAGTTCTTTATCAAGGATGGTTTGATTGATTTGATTTTAATTTATCACCCACAACTCTTTTCTTTTTAAAGAATTTTTGTAGCAATGCGCTGCTTTCTCGCTCCAATAAACCGGAATAAACCTCAGTTTTATGATTCATTTTTCCTTCCTGTGCAACGTTGTAGAGTGATCCGCAAGCACCAAATTTAGGGTCAAAAGCGCCGAAGAAGATTCTTTTTATTCGAGAAGATAATATTGCCCCGGCACACATTAAACAAGGTTCAACATTAACGTACAGATCGCAATCTAAGAGTCTCCAGTTTTCCTGATGATTAGCTGCGGCGGTAATTGCCAGCATTTCTGCATGTGCAGTTGCATCCTTTAGGCTTTCTACCCGATTAAAACCTCTCCCTATTATTTTATTTTTAAATACTACGACAGCTCCAATCGGAACTTCATTTTGTTCAAATGCCCTTTCTGCTTCTTTCAAGGCAGCGGACATAAAACGATATTTATTCTCGTTGAAATTCATAATTCTATAAAACAAAAAATCAAAAGTCGTTGTGACTTTTGATTTTTTTAATTATTCTCGTACGCCCAGAAGGATTTGAACCCTCAACCCTCAGATCCGAAGTCTGATGCTCTATCCAGTTGAGCTATGGGCGCAAATAAGTTAACGCCGAATTGTTTGCTCGAAAATACTGTTATGAATCCAAAATTCAAAGATTCTTGGTAAATAAATTATGTATAGATGAATATTTTGGTCTTATTTAATATATAGCTCAGTGAGTCTTTACATACTGAATCTGTGCCTTAAGTAAGTGAATAATCAAAACAGTAAATATTTGCTTGTGTAGGAAACTATCTTTATGTTAGAAATAACCTTTTGAGAGTTTTTACATAAATTATGATTACAATTAGTAAAAACAATCGACAAATCATTCACGACATACTTAAATGTCTTCCAATATTTTCAGATTTATTTGATGAACAATTAAATAAAATATCAGCAATCTGCAAGATTCAAGATTTCCAAAAGAACGACACAATATTTTTAGAAGGGGACTATTATAAAGGATTCTTTATAATTATTGAAGGTTCTATAAAAATTTTTAAAATATCAGTTGATGGGAAAGAATCAATTCTGCATTTGCTAAAACCTTATGAATCCTTCGGAGATGTTCCTCTATTTGAAGGTGCAAAATATCCTGTGAATGCCCAAGCTCTTAACGATGCCAGTCTAATATTTATTCCTAAAGAAGAATTCATAACTTTAATTAAAAGTAATTCCACAATTTGCTTTAATATGCTTGTTGGTTTTGCTAAAAAAATGCGACACCTCACTCAAAAAGTTGAAGAACTTTCCTCCAAAGAAGTGATGAATCGATTTGCCGGATATCTCCTTGACGAAATAAATAAAGCCGGCACAGACAAACTTCCGGAACCTTTTCTAAGAATCACTATATCTAAAAAAAATATTGCAGCTTATATCGGGACAATTACGGATACACTTTCTAGACTTCTCAAGAAACTACAAGATGAAAAAATAATTCGCGTTTCCGGTAAATCAATTTTTATTCTTGATCTCAAAAAATTAAAAGCTTTAGCCAGGTAATTTTTGATCTATTAATTCATTTTCTGCTCTTTAAATAATGACAAATCCGACTTAAGTCAAAGGATGTTTTCTCTTCCGTTGTTATATTTGCAAGGTAAAACATTAAAGGAAAAATTTTATGACACACACAATTTCAAAACCGCTAAAACTGCTTGCTGTTACAGTAGTTTTCTTTTTACTCGCTTCTACAGAATCGTTTGCCCACTGCGATGGACTTGATGGTCCGGTCGTTAAAGCAGCAAGGCAAGCGCTTGAAACAAAAAATGTAAACCTCGTTCTTATCTGGGTTGGTAAGAATGATGAAAATGCAATCAAAGAAGCTTTTCAAAAAACGCTGGCTGTAAGAAATATCAGCAAAGAAGTTCAAGAGATGGCAGATATGTATTTCTTCGAAACTTTAGTTCGGCTTCATAGAGCCGGTGAAGGTGAACCATACAACGGTTTGAAACCCGCCGGAAGAGATCTAGGTCCCGTTATACCGGCGGCTGATCTTTCGATCGAAAAAAATTCTTTCGATCCAATCAATAACGTGTTTACCAAAGCTAATCTTTCAACGCAAGAGATCAAGAAATTATTTAGTGAAGTAATCGAAACAAAAAATTATGAACCAAATAATGTTGAAGCTGGCAGAAAATATGTAAAAGCGTATGTAACTTTTCTTCATTTCGCAGAAGAAAATTATGAATCTGCAATAAAACACCAAGAAGAAAAACATGAAATAGGAGTAATTAGCATGGAAATATCAATCCCAAGGTCATTAAAAATTGAGCATGAAGCACTTCATGCGGTTCTTGCTAAAGCCACTAAAGAAGAAGGCGAAATTAGTGTAGCAGCAAAGCAGGTTGCAAAGATTTTGCATGGTCACTTTGTTAAAGAGGAAGAGATCGCACTCCCTCCGCTCGGATTATTAACTGATTTGGCGAAAGGTCATATAATTGAAGATATGAAATCAGTTCTATCTATGACTGATAAATTAAAAGCAGATTTACCTCACATGCTGGAAGAGCACAAACAAATTGTTCAAGCTCTTGATAAATTTGCAGATATTGCTAAGAAGCTTAAAAGAATGGAATATGTTGATTTTGCCGAGAATCTAAAACTTCATGCGAAGACAGAAGAAGAAGTTATGTATCCTGCTGCAATTTTAGTGGGTGAATACTTAAAGCTAAAATTGCATTAATTACTTTTTAGGTTCACGCAAACTGTTGAACTTCTTGCTAAGAGAGTTTGCGTTTATTTATACAAAAAAGAGGAGATGAATTAATGTTTATCAACACAATCGAATTTCCTCCGATAAAAACCGGCAAAGAAGCCGAATTTCTTGAGTGGTTCAAATGGTCAAATAGCATTTACAAAAATTTTAACGGATTTATCTCAAGGCGACTTCTAAAAGGTACCAAAGGAAAAGGCGGATTTGTAACTTTAGTTGAACATGAAAGTGAAAAAACTTTTATGACCATGCATACCAGTAAAGAACGTCAAGAAGCTTTTAACAGATTAAAAACTCTGTTGGAAGGACCACTCTCTCCTAAATTCTATGAAGTAGTTATTGATACGGAATGAGAGGGAAAATGTATGTAAGTAAACCATAAAAAGGATTGCTTATGTTTTCAACCGTGAGATATTTCGTGAAAACCAGTATAATATTTCTCCTAATAGGAATTATTACCGGTCTATATCTATTAATTGCACGTAATTATTTTTATTTATGGCCTCACCCCGATATGGTTTCCGCTCATAAACATATAATTCTTGTAGGTTCTATTATGATGATGATTATGGGTGTTGCGTTATGGTTTTTTCCACGCCCCGAAAAAGACGACAAACTTTATAAACCCGATCTTATTCTTGTTACATATTTTATAATTACTGTTTCAACGCTTATCCGTTTTTTTTCTCAAGTTATTTCTGCTTTTGTTTTGCCTAATGAGCTTCTAAAATTCTTACTTCCAATATCTGCATTCGGACAAGTAATAGGCATAATTATTTTCTTCATTTCTATGTGGGGAAGAATCAGATCTGTTGGAAGTCATATTAGAGAATCAAAGGGAGAAAAATTTTAATTCTTAGAATGATTAATAAAAAAATTTGAACACTAAAAATACTCAAGGGTATTAATCAAATAAATTCAATAACAAAAAGGCGGAGTTATGATCGATTCAAACATTGTATTAACTGGACAAACAGTTGCCTACACCTTTTATGTCCTTGCGATAATGGCTTTGATGGGTTGGTTTTCTTACAAGGTAACAAGAAACGGTTCCGGCAAGGTAGTTAAACCGGCAATATTTTATTCATTTGTCGGTTTACTTGTTGTTATTGGGGTCTCTCTTCATATTGTAACCCATGAAACTATTCCATGGAAGCCGATGGACTTAAATCGTGCAGAGATCAAAGCCGATAAAGAATTTCATATAACTATGAAGAACCACGAATTTCGACTCCCTACCTCTAAGCTCATAATAAGAAAAAATGAGATAGTTCGATTTAATGTGGAATCAAAAGATTTAACGTACGGCTTTGGAATATTTAGAAGCGACAACTCAATGGTATTCCAGATGCAAGTAATTCCCGGTCATATTAATGATATTCTTTGGCAGTTTGATCGTCTGGCTGTTTATTCCATTCGATCAACTGAATATTCGGGACCTAAAGGAATAAATATGATCTTGAGAGATGCTGTCGAAGTAGTTGAATAAAAAATTTTACAACTTATAAGGAATTTGAAAATGAGCTTTATACAAATATTAACAAATGGCGAAAAAGGTTTGTTCAAACCGAATTCCCTAACGCCAATGCAAAAACTAACATTGCGGTTTGTTGTAGTTGGCTTGATCTATTATGGCGTTGTTGTTATTGAAGGAATGTTGATGAGATTATTTGAAGTTAATCCTAATCTTGCTTTGGGTGTAGAACCGAAACAGTTTTTTGCTATAATGACAGCGCATCCGCTTGTTGGAATTTTTGGTTCTACATATTCCATTGTCTTTGGGGCCTTTCTTTTCCTTGTTCCGTTCTTAATGAAAAAACCATTGTGGAGTATCAAATTAGGAAATTGGACTTTATGGTTAATTACAATTGGTACGTTCGTATTTTGGTTTGCGGGTTTTGTATCTCACTATTCTCCGCTCTACACACTTTATTGGCCTTTGCCGGCAGATTTTTCACAGTTTAGTGTTTTAGGTGGAACATTCTTTATAGTTGGAATTGCACTAGTGATGGTAGGGACAGCATTTTTCGTTATCAATATTTTTAAAACAATTATATACACACCCGATGGTTGGGAAAAACAACCGGGCGGCGCATTAATAAAATCCGCACTTGGTCTAACCGGCTTAACAAATCTATTTTCAAAAAAGAAAAAAGAACATTTGGTTTCTCTTCCGGTTGCTGCAATTGCAAGAGGAACGGTTGACACAGCCTTTAATGCTGTTGTTATTTTATTCGCCGGCGTTCTGATCTTAATTTATATGGTTGCGGAATTGTTTGGAGTAAGTCTTAAACATTCGGCTATTGATGCTTTATTATATAAAAATATTTTCTGGTGGGGACTTGATTTAATTGCAGATGGGCTCGTTTTAATATTTGTTGCCGGCACATGGTATTTACTTGCCACATTAATCACGGGTAAAAAGTTATTTATGGAAAACTGGGCTCGTGCAGCTTTATTTGTTGAAATGGTTGTAAGCTGGACAGTTTGGTCGCATCATTTAATGTCGGATCAAGCTCAACCTGGTATCTTAAAAATTTTATCCGGAGAAATGGTTACAGCATTTGAGCTTATTACTCAAGGTCTAGCTTTCTTTATTACTCTTGCAACGCTTTGGAGTGCACGACCGTTAAAAATGAGTCATCCGCTAAAATTTTTACTTGGAGGATTACTCGGATTTGCTTTAGCTGTTCCTGCCGGTATTATGCAGGCAGATTTAGGATTGAATAGAATTCTACATAACACTCAATGGATTGTTGGTCCTCACGTTCATGTCGCAATATTAATAGGATTGACAATGACATTATATTCGGCAATATATTTTCTCTTTCCAATTCTAACTAACGGAGCAAAACTCTATAGCGAAAGATTAGCGAGCTTCCATTTCTGGGCACATCTTCTCGGCGGTATCGGAATGGGTGCTTTTATGGGAATGGCCGGCTTAAGAGGTATGTTGCGCCGTTCAATCTACCTTAACGGCGAATTCAATATATATATGATATTGGCAGCAATTTCCGGCTCACTCCTTCTTCTCGCATTTTTAGCTTTCTTCTACAATATTGTTATGAGTGTTGGTTTGAAAGGTGTGATTGGCATCTTTATGCCGTCAAAATTAAGGACAAAAAATTTGTTGCCATCTGAATAATGAGATACAAAATTAGAGAATTAAGAAACAAAGCCTGGTGTTTCCATCGGGCTTTGTTTTAATTACTTGTCCTAATTCCCAATTTTAAAATTTAGCGGTAAAACCCAGAATAGGCGTAATTCCCAAATCATATCTTGGCGTGGAAGTCAATTCGCCATTCGTGTCAGCTTTGAAAGAGTAGGAACTTACGTTATCTCTGTTATACACATTCCATAAATCTAGATAAAGCGAAAACGACCACGATTCAAAAATGAATTGTTTGTCAATACGAATGTCTAATTTGTGATAATCGGGATAACGTGCAGAATTTTTTTCGCCGTCAATTACATAAAAAATATTATCTATTTCAGTAACACCGGTTACCGGCGTGTAAGGATTCCCTGAAGCATATTGAAACTTGGCTCCAATCTGCCAGCCGGCGCCTACTTCGAGTCCAAATAGTAAATTTAGAATATGTGGTCGGTCATGCTCAAAATCGTAAAGCGCTAACGATTCATAATCCCTTCTTTTAGATATTGAATACGAATATGAAGCGCTGCCTACAAAGCCTTCAGTAAATTTCTTCTGTATTGCAAATTCAATTCCTTGCGCATAACCGCTGCCGGTATTCAGAAGAAGATTTGAACTATCCGGATCAACAAACAGATTTGAAAGTTCTTTATGATAGATTTCAATGCTTGCTTTGGTATCATGATTCAAACGTTGTTCAATTCCAGCTATATAATGAATTGCATAACTGCTTTTTAAAAATAGATTACGTTCATCCGGCGCTATTTGATAACTTGCCGGCGATTGATAATATTTTCCATAGGCAAGATTAAAAATTGTTTTGTCAGTAATATTATATGAAAGGGAAATGCGGGGACTGAAATTATTTTCTGATGTAAGTGCAAAATAATCATAACGCAGACCGGCAGTAACAATCAATGGATCAAAAATGCGAAATGAAGATTGCATAAATAAAGCTGCTTTTGTTGTAGCATCTGGTTGATATAAAATTGTATTGGCTGGAATAATCGTGCCCTTTCGCGTTGTATCTGCCGGAGTCCATGATTCGTTATCTGAGTTAATGGATTTGAGTTGTCCGCCTATCTTCAAATTAAATTTTGTAGATAATTTATAATTTAATTCAGATTTCAAACTCAATTCATTCTCGCGTATATCTTCTCCCATTAAAGACGGTTCCGTTTCAGTGCCTTGAAGAGTATTCCAGCCATTGCTTGTATATGAAAGTGTTGTTAATGTAAAAGCATTATCGGAAATGAGTGACCGCCAATTGATACCAAATGCGGCGCCGTAATCATCACGCGTCAAATAATCATATCTGTTCCAATTGGAAGTCTCTTCTTTTTCTGTTCCGGTTCTTTCAATCTGATCGATATAATAAAATCCTACAAGACTGATTTTATTTTTATTGTCTAAATCATAAGTAATTTTTCCAACTGCATCATAATAACTCGGAGCAACCGGACGCTTAAGAGTTGATGTGATCAAATCAAAAAAACCTCGTCGCAATGAAAGAATCATGTTACTATTTTCAAATAGTGGTCCATCTAACATCACTCCAAATCCGGCAATGTTTAAATTGGCGTCTGTATTAAAGACTTCCTTATTGCCATCGCGTAAACTCATATCAAAAACAGATGACATTTTATCGCCATACTTTACCGGAAAACCGCCAGTTAGGAAATCAACTTTTTGAAGAAGTGCGGGATTGACTATACTTATTACACCCATTGATTCACCGGTACGAGCAAAATGAATTGGATTATATACCTCAATACCATCAAGCAGAGTAAGATTTTCATCCGAGCTTCCTCCTCTAACAATAAGCTGTGCACTTTTTGCTCCCGCTGTTGCAACTCCCGGCAATGACTGCATCACTCTAAAAATATCCTCTGCCGAACCGGGAGATCTTCTAATTTCATCAGGAGAAATTGTCCTAAAACTTACCGGATTATCCTCCGGTTTAGCAAAATAATCTGCCGTAACATTAACTTCTTCGATTTCCATAGCAGCGGAATTAAGTTCAAAATTAATCGAATGATTTCTATTTGGGTTAATGTTTAACTCAGTTATTACTGAAGACAAGTAACCTATCATTGATGCTCTAATAGTATATCTACCGGGAGCAACATTCTTAATTGCGAAATAACCGCTCTCATCGCATGCTGAACCAATCTTTGTTCCCTCGATCATGATATTTGCCCCTGGAAGCGGCTGCTTTGTGACAGCATCTCTAACTTCACCGGAAATTGTGCCGGTTTTACTCTGGGCAATTATTTCGCCCGATAGAAATAAAAGAAGCAATAAAATGGTGGCAAACAAACAATTGGTGCGAGTTGATGGGTTATTAGACAATAGTAAAATTCCGTCTTATAATTATTAAATCAGAAGATGTATATTTAACTTTTTATTCTTAACTCATTCTTTTATTTCCGTAAGTACCACGAAATCTTATAAAACGAGTTCACAGACAAAGCCCTGATAATCAAATTTCGAATTGCAGCAGATTATTTAGTTTTCTTCACTATACATTCTGCGCTTTATTAAAAAGGTAAATCAAAAATTTAAAAAAACACTCTCATCCAAAGTTCCATACGTTGCTGAACTTGCTTGCTGCCATATTCGGTAATTTCATCTCCGACAAAGGTTGTTGCCCAAAAAATAAAATCAATATTTGTAACCGGTTTATAACTCATCTGAAGTGAGAGGAGAAAACCATTGTCTGCCAAATTGTAAATTGTAAAAAGCGAGGGAGTAAAGTAGAGCCAGTCAAAGGGCTCCGGATGCGATACTTTTAAGTACAAATAATCTTGCATTTGCGTTGTGCCTTTAAAATATGTTTGACTGACACCGAGTGTTTGCTGTTTTAAGACTAGATCAATATTGTTAGCGCCATTATCAATAAAATTAGTGTATCGAGAATACTCATCTTTACTAAGCCCGGCACCATTATGATAATATTCTGCAATTATTGTTGTGTTGGATGCATCAAGATAACGCAGCCCAAACAGATATGAATATTTATCAACACGATTACTAACAAGTGCATCATTACTAATTGTGTGCCTTTCAACATTTTGATTAAGACTGATTTCGCCGTGAACTTCAATATTTTCTTGAATGTTTCTTGCAAAATCGAAACCAAATCTTTTTGGTTTATTTTCACTTTGGTAAGCAAGCAAATCAATGTCTGTATCGAAAAGAAGGAAGGATGTCTTAATGGCAATGTCTGTATTTTTAGCTTCAGCGAACAAAGTACCTATAACATCTGTACTTGGAATTATAACTGCAAGAAATGAAAAACTCTGCAACGCTTCGGATGAAAAACTTTTTATGTACTCAAAGTTAGCAGAAAGTAAACCAGCCTGTGCAAGTTCAGGATTCTCAGGATCTTTTATTGAATTTATAAATCCAACCGGATTAAATGCATAACCTTTTCCCCAGCTATAAACCCGTTTTCCGGCCTGAAGTGCGGTATTAAATGAAGGATTATAAGTTGCATAAGCTTCAAAAAGATCAAACCTTGCATCTTCATCACTGTGATAAGAACCATGTGTTTTTAGTATAAATCCCAAGTCACTTGTTCGGTACTCTGCGTTAAGATAAGGTTCTAATCTATATTGAGAAAGCAAAGAAGACGAAGGAGTATCTTTAAAGAATTGAAGTTTATATTGCGATGAGTTTCTATCCATATTGAATAGCGTATATTTCACATCGAGGTTGCCGTCCCATTCAAGCTTCCTTTCCTCTTCTATCGGAACTTCAAAATCATATTCTTCTTGTGCAAACACAATTGCTGATGCTGCAATAATTAGAAAGAATAAAGACCATCTGGGAAAAATCATTTTCTTAAATCCCCTAAACGTCCCATATAATTTTGAGTAAAAACTTCATCGGGAAATTCACGTTTTTTAATCGTTTGATAGATCATTAATGAACGATAACCTTTATACAACGGGCTGTATGTTTCAATGACAGAAGGACGAGTTAAACCACCGCCAAAATTCTTATCATCCTTAAACTCAAGCGTTTTGATCAGCATACCACTTGCAGAGTAAGCTTCAACTTTGCGAAGTATTTTCTTGTTTTTAGTAATCCACATTTTTAGCTTGTCGTAGGCAACTGTTTTATTTTTGGCTTTCAGGTCAAGTATATATTCTGTATCGGTTCTTGTGGAATATGTTGCATCATACTCAGTTGAATAATCCAACTGCATGATATCAGCATTATTGAAAACGCCGCCTACCACAGACTGCAGGCTTGTTATACGTATAGGTTTGTTAGCGCTCGGGATATAAAGCCACATATTTTCGCCAAGTCGCAAAGTTGAACGGCCTTTTTCACTTGCTGGTGCAAGATAAAGCATCGCAATTTTATCTTTGCCTTTTTTTACGGTGTAGAATGTAAACTCTTTTTTAGAACCATCCGGTTCTTCGTTAATTAGTTTACGGATTGATTCGTAAGATTCCGGCATAAGATTATCATCAACTTCCTTTAAAAGCTTGTTGGCATCTTGTGCAGCAATATTTCCAGCGAACAAAATTGTAATAATAAATATTGATAAGAATTTCATAACCTACTCTGTTTTTATATTTGAGAAAACATCTCTTAATTAATAATTTATTTCTCTATTCTAACTTCCTCATCTAATTATGTCCTAATGCATCCACTGGTTCCATCTTTGATGCTTTGTATGCAGGTTGTAAACCGGCAAAAAGGGAAACGATCATAACAATAACTGCAACCACTAAAACTTCACTTGCGGGTATGCTTGGTGCAAGCGATAAATCCATTGAGCCAAAGGTAAAATCAATTTTTGAAATATTCATAATCCAAAGTATTCCAAGACCAATTATTATTCCTGCAACCGTACTTAATAAACCCATTGCAGAACCTTCGATAAGAAAAAGGGAAAGAATACGACGGGGTGATGTGCCTATTGCCGCAATGGTTCCTATTTCGCTAATTCTTTCATAAACAGACATCGTCATTATGTTAAGAATACTAACTAACACAATTGAGATCAAAATAAATTTCACTACTATAATCAAAAGGTCAACGATGCGGGCGATACTTGCGAAAGGTGAGAGCTGTTCCCAGGTGTGAACCTCAAATTTTGAATCTTTACTTATTGATGATTGCTTTAATTGTGAATATACTTTATTTAGTTGATCATATCGCTGGAGATGTATAGCAATTTCAACAATTTCCGGTTGGTCCTGACGAAGAAGAAACTGTGCATCTTCAATATGCATATAGCCATCTTTACCGGAGGGACCGAAAACATTTTCTGTCATTGCTGCAATACGCAATGTTATTGCATTTACTGAGCCATCTTTATTCGTTGCAACAAGAACAATTTCATCACCAATCTTTAATGAAAGTCCTTTCATCAGATTCTCAGGAACTAATATTTCTCCCTGTTTAAGAAATTCATCGGGATTAGGAATATTTCCTTTAATACGCTTTGCAAATTCGGGTACTGTACGGTTTTCCATTTTAGGATAAACTGCACTCATACGAATGTTTGAGGTTTGCGCATAGTTGCTTATCATCGCACCAATTTTTATACGAGGACTGTAAGATGCAACTTCAGGAATATCGCTTAATATCTTCTCAACTTTTTCAAGCTCTGTTCCGGAAAGAGTAAGATTTAACGGCAGATTATCAATCGATTCAACATATCCGTTGTGATGAATTTGCAGATCGCCCATTGCGGTGTTTGTTAAAATCCCAACCATTTGAGATTTGAAAGAAATTGCCAAGCCACCAAAGACGATAACGAGAACAACCCCGAATGTTATTAATGAAGATGTAAGTATTGTTCGTCTTTTGTTTCTGAACAAATTTCGGAAAGCAATTTTGATTAGATTTTTCATTACTTCTTCTCCTTCTTGATTTCCGAATTTACAATAGCACCGTCTTCTAATGTGTAAATAATTTCTGCTTCGCCTACAATTTTTGGATCGTGAGTAGAAAAGATGAACGTCGTTCCAAATTCATTGGTCATTTCCTGCATTATGTTGATTACCTTAAATGCAGTTGCGTGATCGAGATTTGCAGTTGGTTCATCTGCTAAAACAAGCTGCGGGTTTGTAACTAAAGCACGGGCAACAGCTACGCGTTGTTTTTGTCCACCGGAAATTTGATTCGGATATTTTTTCTTTTGATCTGTCATTCCAACCTTTTCCAACAATCGAAGCACACGATCATTTCGTTCCTTTAAAGGAAGATGGTCAAGCATTAGTAATGGATACTCTACATTTTCATATACAGTCAATACTGGAATAAGGTTGAAATTCTGAAATACGAATCCCAAATTTTTACCTCTAAATGCTGCACTCTCGGCTCTATTAAACAACCCAACTTCGACATTGTTTACAAACACTTTTCCTTCTGTTGGTTTATCCAAGCAGCCGATTAGATTTAACAATGTTGATTTACCGCTGCCTGATGGGCCAATAAAAGAGACAAATGATTTTTTTTGAATATCGAGATTTATCCCTTTTAATGCTTGAACGGTAACTTCTCCTGTTTGATATATCTTTCTTACATTCTCTAAACGAATTAAACTCATTGTCAGCCTTTAAATTAATTTTAACTAATAAATATTTAAACTTTAAAAAATAAAATCATCCTATTTGTTGTTCTCAACTCTTCTAGCCGCATTACACGCTGAACACTTAGTTGTTCAGATCATAATTATTGAATACTTAACATATTTGTTCTTGTAATGGGGCATTATAATCAGTGATATTTTTCAATTCTTTTTTCCAAGAAGTTCTTCTTTACTTAAACTTTTTAATTTGGATTTTTCGATTTCCTTATATTTAATTTTTTGTTCATCGCTTAGTTGATCTTCAATCTCTTCTATCAAATCTTCGATATCGCCTGCTCTTTTATCGCGCCCTCTCTTGACGCTTATTTTTTCGAAGATGCCCGGTTCGTCGCCGTTGTCAAATCGTTTCTTTAATTCTGTTATTATGTTTTTATCTTCTTCTAGAATTTTATTAATCTGCTCGATCATTGGATTTATAATTTTAGATTGTTCCGCTCTAAGTATTAGATACTCATTCACTTGTTTAGTTTCAAGAAGTGATATTTTATTTTGTGCAGAAATGGGTATTATTATAATTAGTCCAATAATGACTGCGATGATTTTACTTTTCATATGGATTGCTTTCCTTTATTTGTTTTTCTAATCGATTTGTAAACCGGACAATTAATACTATCACAAGCCAAACTATAACCCGTGTTGCCATTGCTTGCACGCTATGCAGAGCTACCGCATTACTTAACATATAAATCCCGCCAACTATGATTAAAACAGATAAGTGCGCGATTAAAACAATTTTTATATAAGTCATTACTTTTTTATGATTAAGCCAAATTGTACCGCTGACCAACAAACCAATTATTCCCATAATTACATTGTAAATTAGTAAAGGTGTAAGTACAATAAATTCCGGCTGTGTAATGCCCAACAAAACTTGTGAACCTTCAACAATTGTAAGCAGACTAAAAATTATGGCTATGATTGCTGCAATTTTTTTATAGATGCTCTTTTTCATTTCCGTCCTTTTATAAATGTAAATACGATTATGAATTCTGTTATGAATTAAATATTCTGTTTAAGATAAATCCTTAATGCCGAGTTTGCATCTTGAGTATCCGGAAAATTTTCATAATCTCCGTATCTTTCATAAAGTAAAAAATCCAAACCCAGCGATGTCTTTGAAAATATATTGTAGGTGATTCCCACATTAAGTAATCCGACAAATTCTTCGCTATCTGCACCGCTAAGAGTATGTATCCAATATCTTTTATAGTTAGCATAAAAATCACCAAGCTCTTTGAAAGAAAATTTTAATCCGAATTTACCACTTGCACCGGGACCGATATTATAATCTTTCCCGTACTCTTTAGCATAGAGGGAATTTGTTCCGCCCATTAGAATAGCAGATACCCCCAAATAATTTTGCATGGAAATTGCTGAGGTAATAGGTACTGTATTGATTATTTGTCCTGATACGCTTGTTGCGGAAAGTTTATAAACGGTATTAATATGAATATCAACTTCTTTGTAAATCCCGATTATATTTTTTGAAGTGTTGAAGAGTTTAATATTATTATCCCAGATAACACCGCTAGCGAATATTCCTACAATGTTATCATCCGGTGTTAGATTAATTTCCGTGTGCAGAGAGAAATAATCAAAAGGTTTTTTATGATTATTAATATCGAATTGATTACCGTAATTTAAATCGGTTCTAAAAGAGGCATATGTTCTGCTGTTGTTTATTTTTTTGCTGAAAAAGACATTGTGAGCACCGAAAGAAATGACTGCATTGAAACTTTGCTTTTCTTTTTTAAAACCATCCTTCCACATATCACCTCTTATTAACCTATTGAATCCTTTCATTGGATCGATAAGCGTCGAAGAAAATTCCCGTAAAAATCTTTCAAAACCAGTAGTACTTTCATCAATAATTAGATCGGAAACACGAAATGAAATTTCACCAAGGATAATTCCGGTAACCGGTGTATTAACGATATCATTGTAGGATGGGGGTTCGTTCTCCATGAAATATTCCCACATTAAGCTGCCTCCAAAAGCATAGGGCGCTGATTCCCAGAATCCAAGACCATTTGACCGTGCGGTATTGTAATAATTTGATCCATGATATGGATGCCAAAATTGATTGATTAAATAACCATCAACATCCCAAACAAACCCGGTGTTAAAATTGTTTTTTACAGAATTCCAGCTTATTGCCGACCAGCCTTCCTTGCTTAGGTATCGGTGATAAGCCCAAACACCAAAGTTCAATCCGATAACTTCCACCGCCGGCAGCCAATAATTTTTTTCAAATTGCTGATTTTCATACAGTGAATCATTGACAAAATTAAAATTTGAATCTGCTAAACCGGATGGTAAATTATCATGTGAAAATGTCTGTGCCTCTGAATGGATTGCGAATAGAAAAAGAAAAAGCGTGGTTTGCAATATGTTTAGTTCTGCGATGTTTATATTTTTTTTCATTCACTTTACCTGCTTAAAATTAGTGTGAGTTTTGGTCTTAATAGTTTTAATTATTATAATTTTATACAATTATTCTTTAGGAAACTTTATCAGTAAAATTGAGACTGCAGGGCTTGCCACAACATCATGAAATATATTTGCCTCAATACTAACTGTAATTCCTGAGATTAATTTTATTGACTCGGATTTCTCATTATCATTTATAATTAATTCTACTTCACCTGCTAAGCATTGAATCAGGATTGGAACATCGACTTTGTGGACATTTAATGTTGTACCGTTTCGTAAGGTTAATTGTGCGATTTTCATTTGGCCAGATTCAAATAAAACATTTACCTCTTTGTCTTTACCTTCACCAATCTCACTTTTAACTGAAAGGATTTTGTATGTTTCTTGTGTTTGGGCCTTTATTATCATTGAACCAAAGCTTAAAGAAATCAACAAACCCATTGCTGCAATTGAAAATATTGTATGTAATTTTATTTTAACTTTTTTCATTTCAAATATCCTTTCAATCTTTTTTATTCAATTTTTTTACTGAACCGTAAGGAACTTATTATTAAAATACCTGCACCCATTCCAAAGAGAATAAGTGTTTCTACCCATAAAGATGAAAATCCAACTCCTTTAAGTACTATACCGCGAAGTATTGTTATGAAGTATCTAAGTGGAATAAGGTAAGTAATATATTGTACTATTTCCGGCATATTCTCAATTGGAAAAGCAAATCCAGACAAGTAAATCATTGGCATCATAACAGCAAACACCGAAGCCATCATTGCCTGCTGCTGAGTTTTTGAAACAGTAGATATAAAAAGTCCTAATCCCAAATTTGAAAGGACAAATAAAAGTGCTGTGAATAAAAGAAAAAGCCTGTTACCCCGTACAACTATTCCAAACCATTGAGTCATTAAAATCATTACTATGACTAAAACAACAAATCCAACAAGTGTGTAAGGAATCAGCTTGCCAAGCAGTAACTGATATGGCTTTAGTGGTGTAACGATTAATTGTTCGAGAGTTCCTATTTCTTTTTCTCTTACAACTGCCATTGACATCAGCGACAAAGTGGTTATCATCAATATTAAACCCATAATGCCCGGTACCATGTAATTTCTTGTTTTCATCTCTGGGTTGTACCAAACTCTAACTTCCGGGATGAGGGAGCCTACAATAGGAATTTTGATACCATATTTATCTTTTGTATCCATTACAATTTTTTGAGAAAAACGGTTGGTAATTCCTTGTATATACCCAAGTGATATTGAAGATTTATTTCCGTCAGATCCTTCGAATAAGGTCTGAAGTGAAACACTTTCACGCCTGTTCAATTTTTTTTCAAAATCATTTGGTATTACAATACCAACCAGTGTTTTTCCATCATCAATAAGTTTGGTTAATTCCTCATAATTGGAAGCATAATAATCTATTGAGAAGTAACCGGACTCTTCAAAATTTTTAATGAACTCTCTACTTGTTGCTGTTTTATCCTGATCAAGTATAGTGGTATGAACAATGTTTACATCCATGTTGGCAGCATATCCAAGAAGTATAAGCTGTAGTATGGGAGCCATAAAAACTACCGCGAGCATTTTCTTATCCCGCTTAAGCTGAAGCAGCTCTTTTATTATAAATTGAATTATGGTTTTCATTTATTTAATCTCACTTTTTAATTTTAATTAGATGCTTCTGCTATGCCGCTTTGGCTTTTTTATTTACCAATGTTGCGAGTGCAATAAATATTGTTCCGAAGATCAGCAGATAAAGCAATTGATCCCAAAATGCGGATAAACCTACTCCTCTTAGTAAAATTGCTCTTAATATTACTATAAAAAATTTTGCAGGTGTAATGTTTGTAACCCATTGGATAACAGTTGGCATGCTCTCAATCGGGAAAATAAATCCTGAAAGTATAAGTGAAGGTAGTAATGATGAAACATTTGCTGCCTGAAAAGCTACCTGCTGCGAATCAGCAACACTAGAGATAAAGATTCCTAGCCCTAGCGCTGCAAATAAAAATGCAAATGTGCCTATCAATAACAGCAGGATACTGCCTTTTATTTCAATACCAAACAGCAGATATCCCGCTATTAGTACGATGCTTGCATTGATAAGTGAAATAACTATATAAGGAACTGTTTTCCCAATAATTAATTCAAAGGATGAAAGCGGGGAAACATTAATTTGTTCGATTGTTCCTCTTTCTTTTTCTCTTACGATAGATAATGAAACCGAGACAACAGCAGTAATTATAAGTATCATTCCCATTAAACCTGGAATTAAAAACTTTGTGCTTTCCAGTTCAGGATTGAACCAAAACCTCGGCTCGAGATTAATCGGCACATAAATTTTCTTTCCGGTTACTGCCAAATATTCTTTCGTCAGCTTTAATGAGTAGCTAAAAGTAGCAGCGTTTACATAGTTTACTATAACATTTGCTGTATTGCCGTCGACTCCATCAACTAAATATTGTACTTTAACTTCCTGGTTGTTGTTAAGTTTTCGCGAAAGATCATTTGGAAAAACTATAACCACCTGGACTATTTTTTCATCGAGCAGTTTCTTTATTTCATTTTCATCATCAATGTATTGCACAAGATCGAAGTAGTCCGAGCTGAGTAATCCATTTAAATAATCTCGTGTATAATCGGATTTATCCTGATCATAAACAGCAATTTTAATATGATGAACATCAAAGTTTATAGCGTATCCAAAAATTGCCAGAAGCACGACCGGGAAAAAGAAAACAATAAAAAGCATACGGGTATCACGCTTAAGCTGCCTGAATTCCTTTTTAGCTATTGCATAAATTCTATTAAACATTTGGCTTATCCTTTTCTAAAAGATGAATGAATACATCTTCCAATGTTGGCACTATCGTATTAACTCTGTGAACAGCAATTGAATTCTTTTCGCTCAAGATATGCCTGATATCTCTTTCACCCTTTGAATTATCATTTAAAATTATATGAATGTTGTTGCCAAAAATTGATGTTTCACCAACCCAATTTTCCTTTTCAAGAATTTCCATGCTATCAACAACTCTGTCCGATTCTATTTCTAATATTGTATTCTTGATATAGTTTGTTTTAAGTTCCTTGGCATTTCCTTGAGCAATTAATCTTCCAGCATTGATCAAAATGATATCGTTGCAAAATTCAGCTTCATCTAAGTAGTGAGTTGTTACTAATACCGTTGTACCACCTGCAGAAAGATCATTTATCAAATCCCAAAAATTTCTTCTAGATACGGGATCAACACCGCTGGTTGGCTCATCTAAAAAAACGATTTTGGGTTCGTGTATTACTGCTGTACCAAGAGCTAATCTTTGTTTGATACCGCCAGGTAAAGAACCTGTAAGAAGTTTTTCTTTACCTTCAAGATCTGCAACTTTCAAAACCCACTTTTTTCGTTCCCCATATTTTTTACCTGTTAGACCATAAACACCTGCAAAAAATCTGATATTTTCTTCAACAGTAAGATCGTTGTACAGAGAAAATTTTTGAGACATGTATCCGATTTGTGTTTTTACTAAGTCTGCTTGCCTTTTTATACTATATCCGCCAACTAATGCATCACCGGAAGTTGGTTCAAGAATTCCAATGAGCATTCTTATTGTTGTTGATTTTCCTGCACCGTTTGCACCCAGGAATCCGAAAATTTCTCCCTGCTTTACGGTGAATGAAACTTTATCTACAGCAGTAAAGCTGCCGAATTTTTTTGTGAGATTATTTACTTCTATACTATTCATAATTTTCTTTCAGTAGACAGAAGTCAGGAGTCAGAAGACAGAATATTTTTCGAATGAGTATTTCTAATTTATCATTTATTCTACTTTTCATTTTCCTGTTCTGCACTTTGTTATCTTAACCTCGGTTAAATTATTTTTTCATTTTTTCCCAGGATATAATTCAAGAATCAGAAGACAGAATTTTGTTTGAATAAGCATTTAATAATTTGCTTACTTCTTCGGTCAATTCATTTTCCTGATCTGTACTTGCATATCCTAAATCTTTTGACAGTATTAAATAGTATTTACATTCTTCAAGTGAGCCTTCTGATATATTCAGAAATCTTGCTTTATCTGCTTTGCCTCTTTTTCTATATCCCTCTGCGATATTTGCTGGAATAGAAACGGCTGCTTTTCTGAATTGAGATGTGAGACCAAATAATTCTTCTTTTGGAAATGACTTTGTCATTTTATAAACAGCCAATACAAATTGATGAGCTTTCTGCCACACAATGAGTTCTTTAAAAGATTTGGATTTCATTTCTATCTCCTTTTTAATTTATTGAATGAATTGGTTAATAAAATTCTCAACTTAGATCCTTCTGACTTCTGTCTCCTAACTTCTGACTCCTCAATAGATTCTTCTTCCAACTACTTTCTCAAGTCTTACCTTTGCTAAATTATATTCAATCAACGAAGAAGTGAGATTGGTTGCTGCCTGCAGTTCTGAAACCTCTGCATCAATCAGATCTGCGCTTGTCGCTAATTGCTCATTATACTTTTCTGATGTTATTCGATAATTCTCAGATGCCTGCTCTAAGCTGAGTTTACTTACATCAACTTTTTCTTTTGATTTGATCAGATTCAAATAACTTTGAAAAACTTCAACCTCAATATTGTCATTAAGTTTTTCTAATGATGTTTGGGTTTGCACAGCTGATTCCTCTGCCTGAGTTGTTTTGGAGGAAGTTAATCCCCAGTCCCAGACATCCCAGCTTAATGTTACACCAACATCCCATGTATCATTAAACTTGGCTGTAAGCGGTTGAAATCTTGTGTTCGGATTGCTGTAATTGTAATTACCATTTAAATAAATACTTGGGAACCAGCTTGACCTTGCTGCAGATATATTTTCGTTGGCAGCTTTTAATCTGAAAGCTAAGAACTCAATTTCATCCCTGTTTTCTTTTGCCTCGTTGATAAGATCATCAACATTATATTCAACCTGCTGGATTTTGATATCTTCGATAGAAATATCCGTCGGGGAATCGAATGGAAGTCCCAATGCTTTATTGAATACTGCACGAGCTACATCTAAATTGTTTTCAACTTCAATCAACTGTAGTCTAGTATTTGAATGCTGAACTTGCAGCTTCAAATAATCGTTTTGAGTTGCGAGTCCGTTATCCACAAAGTTTTTAGTATTCATAAGATGAGTTTTAATTTGTTTTAGACTATTGTTCAACAAATCTTTCATTTGCATTGCTTTATAATAGTTCCAGAAGGTAGAATGAATATTAAGCGCAGCTTCATTTTTCTCCTTTGAGTATTCGAACCCCGAAGCATTTAAACTGTACTCGGCAGCTTTTTTAGAAGAAAGCAGTTTTAATCCTGTAAATAAAGGCTGCTGAAACGAAAGCTTCAGATTATAATTATCCAGAACAGGATCGGAAATTCTTATTGGAATTGGTGAAAATGGAGTTGTTACTTCAAACGGAGGAACATTATCGCTCAATCTTGTATAGTTTGCCATAAATTTTAATTGAGGAAGAAACATTGAGTTAACCTCTGATACTTTCGCATCCGAGCTATTCAACTTTGATTGAGAGATCTTTAGATCTTTGCTGTTTCCAAGTCCGAGCTCAATACTTTCCTGCAGAGTCAATTTCTTTGACTGAGAGTAAAGAACTGAGACCATCATTAAGCTTAATAAAATTATTTTTTTCATTTCTAATTCCTTTTTTCTATGATGCTTTACTTATCAAGTGAATAAAAACGTTTTCAAGCGATGGTGTAATTATTCTTTTGTCAACAATTTGAATTTTATTTTCGACTAACAGATTTTCTAATCCTGTATAATCGTTATTAAAATTTTGAAGCGCTACATTCAGTCTATCGTCGTACATTTGAACCTCGAAGCCTGTTTTTGCTTTTATTATGTTATATGCTTCTCGAATTGGGGAACATACAATTTCAACTATCTGTGCTTTTAATGATGCCTTAACATTTTTAGGAGTGTCCCAACTTATTATCTCTCCATTATTCATCAACGCAATTCGATTACATCGTTCTGCTTCATCTAAATATGGGGTTGTCATAAAAATTGTTATTCCATCTTTCTGGAGATCAGATAAAATTTTCCAGAAATCTCTTCGCGAAACCGGATCAACACCGGTTGTTGGTTCATCAAGAAAAATAATTTTTGGTTTATGGATCAGTGTGCAGGCAAGCGCAAGTTTTTGTTTCATACCGCCGGAAAGTTTATCTGCAAGCCTGTCTCTAAATGGTGTTAATCTTGTAAATTCTAATAATTCATTTCGTCTGTCTTTAAAATTTTTCACTCCATGGATATCTGCAAAGAATTCAATATTTTCATCAATAGTTAAATCACCATACAGAGAAAATTTTTGCGATAAATACCCGATTTCATTCTTAATCAGGTTTTGTTGTTTCAGCAGATCATAGCTAAGAACCTCAGCATTTCCGGAATCAGGTCTTAACAATCCCGTTAACATTCGTATTGTGGTGGTTTTTCCGGCACCATCTGGACCAACAAGCCCAAACATTTCGCCTTTCGCAACGGAGTATGAAACACCCTTAACTGCTATAATTTCGTTGTAGGATCTTTTAAGGTTCTCTATTTTAATTGCGTCGTTCATTGTTCATTCCAAAATTGAAAGAATACAAAATTGCAAGATAGAACTAAAAATATTTCTCAATTAATTTTTATTATATGAAGAATGATTGATTTAACAGTTTTAAATTTTTCCTTAACTGAATAATTGAATAAGTATTTTTTGAAATTGGAAATTTGCATAATAATGTTTACAGCCTTTTTGTAATTATCATCAAATTCAACCTTTGATATATAATTCAAATCAAGTGCAACATATAGCATCGATCTAACCTCACCGGCAGAGCCTTTGGCATATCCCAGAAAATTATTGTACTCCTTATTATTGTCTCTTTCAAAACCTTCCGAAATATTATTCATTATAGAAACTGCTGCCCGTTTAATCTGTTCTTTCAAACCATAATCTCTTTTAAAATTATCTCGAGAAGTCAATTCATAAATTTATTTAACAAATACTCTTGCATCCTGCCAAACTTGCAAATCCTCAAATGTTTTTACTTTCATTTTTGTCTCCTAAAAAATTGTTTATAAATTTAAATGACTTCAGAATCTTGTAATCTTTTAATCTTGCAATTTTGTAATTATAGACGCATCCGCCGGCATACCTGTTTTCAGGTCATATTCTTTATTGGGAATTGCAATCTTGACAGCAAAAACTAATTTCGTTCGTTCATCCTTTGTTTGAATATTCTTAGGTGTGAACTCTGCTTCGGGGGAGATATAGGTTACTTTTCCATCGTAAACTTTATCCTTGTATGTGTCAATAGTCACTTCAGCTTTTTGACCAAGCTTCACGTAACCAAGTTCTTCTTCGGAAACATAGATGACCAACTCCACAACATCAAGGTCAGCAACTTTGAATAGAGAGGACATTGGCGTAACAGTTTCGCCTCTTTCCACATAAGTTTTTACAAGAAATCCGTTTATTGGCGAGACTACATAACTATCACGAATATTTTTCTTTAGAAGATCAACACCAGCAATGGCTTTGTTAAGATTAGCTTTAGCCTGGTCAATCTCTTCCTTCCTGAAAATCATTTTTACTTTATTAAAATTTTCCTGAGCTGAATTATATTGTGCGGTCATCAAGTCGTATCTAGCAAGAGCATCCTCATATTGCTTTTGAGTGATTGAATGTGAATCATACAAATTCTGCAAACGAATTTTATCTTTCTCAGCTGTTTCGTAATTAACTTTTGCCTGTTTAAGATTTTGTACCGCCTGGTTTATATCCTCTATTCGAGCACCTGCGAGCATAAGTTTCAATTGGGCTTCAACGGCATCTTTACCGGCAATTGCCTGCTGCAATTGTATGTCAAGCAGTTCATGATCAATAATAATTATTGTATCGCCGACTTTTACTTTATCTCCTTCGATGAAATTCGTCGTTTGGATATTACCGGCATTTCTGGAACTTACAATTATGTTTGTTGATTCAATTGTTCCGGATGCTTCGATAAATTTTATTTCATCTCCATTACTGCATCCGAATATGAGTAAAGATGCAGAAATAATTAAAAACACTTTTAGCATTTTCATTTAATTACCTCAAATTTATAGTTTAATAATTGTTTGCCTTTTTTAGTAACTATACCGCCAATAATAATCTTAAACGCTGTCCGTGCGGCTTCGATTATTGAAAAATTATTGTTGAGAATAAACTCGGGATTTACGATTGTTCTTATGGAAGCAACAAGCATATTCATAACAATTGGTGTGGGGTAATTAAGAAATAAACCCTCTTTTTTACCTTGGTCTATCACCTTAGTGATGTTGCCAAACATCATCTCTGTTCTGAATTTATCAATCTCTATCCAAAGCGAAGGAAAATGACGGCGCATTTCATCCAACATTTTAGGACTGATTTTTTGAGATGTCTTTGCCAATATTTTCATTAGCTCTTCAAGTTTCTCAATTGCGTTTTTATCAGTGCTCAGTGCAGGAACTATTTTTTCTTTCATCGAATTCATAAAATGTTTTGCAATCGTCTTTACAAGATCCTCTTTAGAAGGAAAGAACTTATAAATAGTTTTTTTACTAATGCGAAGTTCTGCAGCCACCTCATCCATTGTCGTTTTATAAAATCCTTCACTAAAAAATTTCTCCTCCCCCAGCTCTAGTATTCTATCTTTTTCTTTCATTATTACTCCTGGAAACTATTTTGGTATTTCTGGTTTCAAATATAATCAATGGAAACTCATTTGTCAAGTATTAGTTTCCATAGTTTCTAATTATTGATTTTTGTAATAAAAACCAACCTTTTCATTTCTATTAAGCTAGGATTATTTAAGGTTCTAATATCTGTCCAAATCAAATTATAACATTTCGTCCTGATGGGACTCTATTGGATAGATTTTGGAAAAAATATTTTGAAGGTGACCAAAAAGTAATATCTATCAGTAAATGGAACCACAGAGTGGCAGGCCACAGGGTGGCAGGCAATGATGACGCTGATTTTGAATGATTTACGCAGATTTTTTAATTGAATAATTACTTTTTGGTCACCCTCTAATCAACTGATTTTGAATTATTTTTTATGGTTGTATTAAGGATTAAATATTTGTGGTACAGCCATGCCTCTAGTTTAGAAAATAAAGCACATTAAAAATCGAAGTATTGTATGGGACGATATAGGTGATAGGATTCAAGCAACCGTAAGTAATATTAATAACGCATCTGTTTCTAAATATTTTTCTAACTACAAAATTATTTTAGACAACAATGAAGTTTATATTGAAAATCACTAGTCCAAAAGAAAGAACTAGGTATTAAATACTTCAGGTAAGTAAATTGTATGGATGAGGTCGTATTTTAATACTCTTTTGACTTGTTCTCTTCACTTGGTATAATGGAAAATCTTGCCCGAGGCAAATTCATTTGCAAACTGTATTTTATGGTAAATTTGCATCAATGAATTCCATACAAAAACTTGATTTAAAGTGAAATTTACATCATATTCACTTCCAAATTATAACAAACAATTATCGAAATTGTTTTTAGATCACTGTTCATATCCGTCAATAAAATAAATTAAGGTCTAAAATGAAGGAAGTTCGTGAAAAGGTAAATCAAATAGATGAGCAAATATTAAAGCTTCTTGCTGAAAGGAGAGAGCTAAGTTTAAAAGTAGTAAAGCTAAAAAACGAGCAGAAATCATTTATTAGAGATAAAGTAAGAGAAAAAGAGTTATTAACTCGACTTATTGAAAGAGGTCGAGAAATCGGATTAGATTCTCACTACGTCTCCAAGATATTTTATGAGATTGTAAGCGATTCGGTAAAGCTTCAAAACCAGTTTGTTCAAGCTGAAGAGAACAAAGATTCTCTTTCCGAAGTAGTAACAGTTGCTATACAAGGTATCGAAGGTTCTTACAGTTTTTTAGCTTCAAAGCAATTTTTTGGCTCTGATAAAGATATTGTTTTTAGAAAGATGAAAAGTTTTGAAGAAGCTGTTGAATCAGTTGAAGATTCATCCGCAGATTATGCTGTACTTCCAATCGAAAACACTACTTCCGGAAGTATTACTGAGGTTTACGACGCTCTCACAAGCAGTAATTTGCATATCGTTGGCGAGGAAATATTCCAGGTAAAACATTGTTTATTGGGCTTAGAGGATGTTCCTCTCAATAAAATAAAGAAGATTTATGTTCACTTTCAGGCAGCAAGACAGTGCAGTAAGTTCCTGAAATCATTACCGCAGGCCGAAATAGTATACTTTGAAGATACAGCAAAATCGGTCCAAAAAATTAAAGAGGAGGGAGTAAAGGATTACGCTGCAATTGCAAGCAAAGAAACTGCTGAAATTTTTAATGTATCGGTTTTACGAGAAGACATTGCAAATCAACCGACTAACTTCACCAGGTTTTTAGTCTGTTCACGTGTACCGATTAAAGTTGATGAACGAATCCCCGCCAAGACATCATTAATCCTTGCCACTGCTCACAAAGCAGGTTCATTAGTACAGGCTTTATCCGTTTTCAAGGATTTTGGAATTAATATGACCAAACTTGAATCTCGCCCAATTATTGGAAATCCGTGGGAAGAGATGTTCTACTTAGACTTTCAAGGTAATAGACAAACACAGAATGTAAAAAATCTCTTAGATGAAATTGGCAAACATACGAGATATTTGAAAGTGCTTGGCTGCTATCCTACTAAAGAATTTGAAAAAACAAAAGTTGAACCACATCAAAAACGAGAGGATAACCCTAGCCAAATCGATGAAACTCAAACCGTTATTACGGAAGTAAAGTCCGCTCACAAAGTTTCCTACAAGCTTGCTAGCCGGGATTACAAAAAAGAAGATACAATTATAAATGTAAAGGATGTTCAAATTGGTGGTGGAGGCTTTGTTATAATTGCCGGTCCATGTTCCGTAGAATCCTTTGAACAGATAAATCAATGTGCGAGAGAAGTAAAAGAAAATTATGGTCATATTCTGCGAGGAGGCTGTTTTAAACCACGCACTTCACCTTATGCATTTCAAGGCTTAGGATATGAAGGTTTAAATTTATTAAAATCAGCTGGGGAGGAATACGATTTACCTGTTATCACAGAAGTCTTATCGATTGATCAAATTGAAAAAGTTGCTGAGAAAGCTGATATACTTCAAATTGGCGCTAGAAATATGCAAAACTTTTCCTTGTTATCAGAAGTAGGTAAATCATTTCGACCTGTTATGCTTAAGCGAGGTTTAATGGCTTCTATCGAAGAGCTACTGAATGCAGCAGAATATATTTTAGCACGAGGGAATAGACAAGTAATGCTTTGCGAACGTGGCATTCGTACTTTTGAAACAGCAACCAGGAATACACTCGATCTCAGTGCAGTACCTGTTCTTAAGGAATTAACTCATCTCCCAATTATCGTTGATCCTTCGCATGCTGTTGGACACCGAGATAAGGTTATACCGTTAGCTAAAGCGGCAAAAGCAGTTGGTGCGGACGGACTAATGGTTGAAATGCATCCCAATCCTGAAAAAGCTTTAAGTGATGGAGAACAATCTTTAAGGTTTGATCAGTTTCGCGATCTCGTTTCTGAATTGCATAAAATGGATTGAATTGACTAGCCAAACATGAAGATAAAAAGATTAGCCATAATTGGTTTAGGATTAATCGGTGGTTCACTTGCAAAGGCACTGAAACATATTGCTCCCGAAACTAAAATAACCGCTTTTGATTATCCTGAAATCCTTGAAGAAGCACTCGCAGATAAAACCATTGATGTAGCTCTTAATTCTTATGAAAACGCTCTTGAATATGATCTCATCTTTCTGGCTTTACCCATTGAACGAAGCATAGAAGCTTTTAAGAAATTATCACCGCTATTAAAAAACGGTCAAATCATTTCTGATTTATGCAGCGTGAAAGGAATCTTTGCTGACGAGTGGAAAGCGCTAAAAAGTCAAGGTTCATACATCGGAGCACATCCAATGGCCGGAAAAGAAAAGGGAGGATATAAAAATTCCGATAACCTTCTTTTTGAAAATTCAATTTATATTATTTCTGAACACAGCAAAAAATATAATTCATTAACTGAATACACAGAGCTTATCAAAGGTATCGGCGCAAGAATTACTTTTCTTGATCCGTATTTGCACGATAAAATAGTTGCAAAAGTCTCACATCTTCCACAATTGTTATCTGTACTATTAGTTAATCAAGCATCACCTTCAAAAGATGGATTACAATATATGGATTTTGGTGCCGGGGGATTTCGTGATATGACACGGATTGCTTCCAGCGATTTTAAGATTTGGGAATCGATTCTAAAGTATAATAAAAAGGAAATTCTTAGTTCACTCGATTCATTTCAAAAAGATTTAAACAATTTGAAAAATTTAATATCCGAGGAAAAACCTGATTCAGTGGGAAATCTATTTAATAACGCAAGAGCATTAAGAGACGAAACACCTATCAACAATAAAGGATTTCTTGATCCATTGTTTGACATTAATATCTTTATGAAAGATGAACCGGGAATGATAAGTAAAATATCAACCGTTCTATTCGAAAATAAAATTAATATCAAAGACATCGAACTTTTAAAAATAAGAGAGGGAACAGGCGGAAATTTCAAATTGTATTTTGAAAGTAAAACCGAAGCAGAAAAGGCGAAAAGAATTTTAGAGGGTATTGGATTTAAGACAAATTAGAATATTAATCAGCTTCTTTTAGACTTTTTAGTTTTATTTATTTACTAGTACACCCGTAGGGATTCTTCCGAAGGAATGGCTCTGCCAGAACCCCAAACCTTCTGATCCGTAGTCAGCGGGAATATCTAATTATTCGCTAAAAACACAGAGTTTGTTTGGAACTCCATACACAGTCCATACTGCAAAGGAGTTCTAAAATGTTCTTAGTAAAAAACAACAAGTCTTCATTTTACCAAAATCGTGTATGGGCTCGTATTTAGCATTGTAGAAATCAGAGAACTAAATTCCGCCAAAGGTGGATAAAAATAAACTGCCGGTCAAGGGTAGAATCATCGACACCGGAGATGGAAAAGTTTGTGCTTATAATAATCTATGGAGATTCAAAGGAAGGGTATAGACTTTTATGTTTTAAACGAATAATAATCGCATTCAAAATACTCTTTTTTCGTCATTCTTTGTCAGATGTGTTCCCAAATCTTTCTTCTCTGTCTTTTTCCCGTTTTTCAATCAATTGATCAAGTTCATCTTTCATTTTTTTGTGCATATCGACAAACCACTTCACTGCTTTTTTATTATTGGCCCAGAGTTCCATAGCATCATCGGCATAAGAGATTGCTTCATTCTCATCGCCAACACCAATATATTCCGGCATTTCTTCAGGCATTTCGGTTAATCCAAAAAGATAAAGAGGGACGTAAGGATTATACTCCATTGCTTCTTTAAGCGCTTTATCTGCATAAAGCTGCTTGCTGCGTTTACAAAAGTATAAATATGCTTTTGAGTAATGCCACTGTGCAGAGAAGTCATCTTCGTAATCCTTGTAAAGTTTTCCTGCTTCAAGCAGCCGGTTTAAAATTAAAAGACGTGTTATGAGAATATGCCGCATACCCTGATTATCATTTGGGTTAAGCTGCAGCATTTCTTTTATCACTTCAATTGATTTGCTTCTCTCTCTAATATGCCATAGAATATTAGAATAGCCTGCCATAGCCCTCATAAAAGGACGTGTCTCGTGAAATCCCCAGAAATGTCCTTTATAATTTTCAAATTCGTCGCCAAGAGATTTTTTCCCGGCTTCAATTCCTTTGGCAAATAGTTCAAGCGATTCCAAAGGAGTTTTTGCTTTAACCTCAGCAAGCAGATTATAAGCATCTGCACAATTCTCGTCCAGCTTAATAGCTTTCTCTGCAAAGGTAATCATTTCATCTATATCATCACTCTCCCACGCCTCATAAATTAAATCCATTGCTTTTTCTTTTGAAGATGATTTTGTTTTATCGAAATTTATTTCTTTACCAATATATTTATTCTGGATATACTTGTTTGCTTCGTTTAACGAATCAAAGTTTTTTTCTTTAAGGTCTTTGGCTATTTGTTTCTGCAGCTTTTCCATATAAGCTTGCGGTGATTTCCGTTTTTTTGATTTGCTCATAATATTATTCTATCTGTTTCTATTGGTTAATCTGTGCTATCATTGTTTTATTTTAGGGTACACAGATGAGGCGGATAAGTCCGGCTGAATTTGATTTGGTAAATAAACTAATTATACATACAATTTGGTCTAATTTATTTCACTGCTGAAAAACTAATTATCGGGAATTATAATAGCAAGTAAGGGAATCATAATCGTTAAACTTTATCCAAATTTAACCTGTTTACAATCTCTCGCCAGATTTTTGATTTTGGAAGATAACCGTAACGTTTGTGTCCCAATAATTTTTACTCCGGTTTTATCTCTTTATGGTTAATTATTATAAATCATATAATTAACTGCAATTTATAACTTAATCTTTAAATATGTCTTCCACGCTGCTTTTATAATAATCTTTTAATTCTGCAAAATGCACTTCACCGGTAGGGTTGTATAAATGCAGCTCAACTTCCAATTTTTTCTTATTAAAAGAGTATGCTTTCTTATCAAATATTTTTTCAAATCCTTGTACTTTATATAATGAGTTTTGAAGTGCGAGAAGTCTTCCTTTAGGATCTACAAATTTTATAAAATATTTATCCCCCTTTTTTAGCCAGAAAATAAAATCGGGATTAAAATCGGCAAACTTTCCTTTTTCTTTATTAAAGTAAGGTATTTTTATTTCATCAACATTTTCTACCAGCTTTGAAAAATACCACCAGTCGTAAGCTTTGAGCCTGTTATCTGGTTTTCCAAAATATTCAACAAGATCATTGAAAAATTCTATTTCGCTGTCTTCTTTAATTATATTTCTAAAATATTCCTTTGAATCATTAGTAGCTATTAATACTGGATTATAATAATGCTCCTTCAAAAACTTTCTGTTGACTAACGGTATTTTATTTGATGAAGTGCCTTCATCTCTTTTTACTAATAACCCAAATTCTAAAGTAAATTGTGTATCATCAATTTTGCCTTCTCGCAATAGGGCTACAAGTTCTTCTTTATTCTTATACTTTTCTTCAATTATTTTCTCTATGTGATCTCTTAATTCTTTTATTTCAATTTCATTAAACGCTTTAGCTTTTATTTTTTCAAAATGAGTAATATCACCTTCAATTACTTTTCTAAAACCCCTAAGTCTTTTGGGCCTCAATGTAAAATGAACATCAGCAAGTGTAATAACTTTTTCTGCAGCTAAATTATAAGTTGTCCCCGTTTCAAAATTATTAGTAAAATTCTTTTCATCTTTTAATTTCTTAAGTGTCTTTATATTAAAACTATTGGCTGCTATTAATACTCTTTCACCTGCGGTTGAAATAAGTTCATTAACACAATTAAAATCTTCCTTACTAATCTTAAATTTGTTCTCATTGAATATAACATCCAGCTCATACTCCGGAATTGGCAAATCTTCTTTAATACCTGTTTTATTTATTCCATCAACTTTTATCCATTCATCTCTCGTTTCATTTGTTTCGATGTTCTTTAGGATTGCTCCAATAGTTTCTTTATTTGTTGAAAAGATAAAAACTGTTTCCAACCCTTGAGTAAGAGGTTCAATCTTTTCTACTTCTTCTATGCTTATATATTTATCCTTATCAACTATATGATCAAATCTTTTTCTGATTCCTTTAAAAGGCTCAATCCTTATTCCACGTCCCATTGCCTGTAGAACAAATTTCTGTGCATCACTCACACCTATATTTATGAAGTTGATTACATTTGGTCTGTTGCTATCCCAGCCTTCAGCAAAAATCTGTTTACCTAATAGTATGTTTATCTCATTATCTGGTTCATTTAATCTGTCAAAGAAGCTTTCTGCTATTACATCTGTACTTGCTGTATAATTATCTAAATCTTTCATCCAGTTAGTCGCATCGGATGCAACAAGCAAAGCGAAAGGTTTGCTGTTGGCCGTTGACATCTTGAAAGCTAATTCTCTTTGGTTCCCTTCGATATTAATTATCTCAATACTTCCGTTGCCGCTTGTATTAAAAACAAAATTTTTTATGTCATTATATGTAATCGTTGATAAAAGACTAATAAATTTATCAGATATTCTACCCGAATTAAATTGGAAGATTCTGTTTTCGTGTTCTCTCCATTCTAATATTAGCTCTCCCTTTGCTTCTTCAATATCTATTTCTTCTTTTGCAATCTTTGCTAATTCTCTGAAGAATAATTTTAGGTCGGCTTCTGTTGTTTGGATTGTATTAGCTATAGTGATCAGTAGGGGATTGTGGTATAGGTAAGCTTTTATCTCTTTTCCCGAAGGGATGGATTCCCAAATTTTCTTTTTTGCTTTTTTAATTGCAGCAAGTGTAATCAAAGATTTAAGTACAATTTTTCTCTTTTCTTTATTAGTAAACTCATCTTCTCTCTTTTTATTAAAACTCCTGAACTCCTGGTTTGTTACCTTTATGTGTTTCCCATAACCGGAATTAACAAACCTTTCTAAGTTGAAATTGAAAACTGTTGTCGCTTTATCAATCGCATCTGTAAAGGTGGCTGAGAAGTTAAACAAAAATCCTTCTTTCGCAAGTACCTGATAAATATTTTGTCTCTTACTGTCCCCGGTTACACCTTTATGTGCTTCATCTAAAATTACATACCAGCTTCCAAACTTATACCCATCAATGTCGGTTCCGTGTAGATAATTCTGATAATTAGTTTCATTCTCAGTATCGTAACCGCTTTCTTTTATATTGTCCGAACGGTAATAAAAAACTGTTACCGTATTTTCTGCATACAAATTTGGGCTATTTCTTTTGCAGTACTCCCATTCTCTCAAATCCCTCAATTCAATTTGAAGATCATTCTTTCTGTTAAAATCTTCTATATGTTCTTTAATCTGATTTAATATTTTAGGTCTTGGTGCAAGAATAAGTATATCATTTTTAGGTATTCCTCCCGCTTCTTTCGGTAATTTTGAAAGTTCAAATAGTATCTCAATCAGTTTTATCATCACAAGTGTTTTACCACTTCCTGTAGCCATCCAAAATGAAGCTCTATTGCAGATACTCTTAAATTCTAACTTGTCTTGATTTGTTTTATAGTGGCTCTCTAATATGTCAAATGAACTATTATCCTCAGCTTTGTTAATACTTACTTTTTCTTCTAATTCCGCATCTAATCCATTAAATCTGTATTTTTTATAAAAATCCTCTCTGTCCTGATAATACAGATTGAGACAGTTCATTACATTCTTTAGTGCATCTTGTTGGTAATCGAATAACGCGATTATTTTCCCCTCTTTTTCACCGAATTTCTTTAAATCTATGAATTTATAGTTCTCTGTGAACTCATTTTCACATATTTTTTCAAGGATTATTTCTTTCATTCAACTCTTATATAATTTTCTTTTATTCAGAAACTTTTTTAAGTTTATCACACAATTTATAGAATCACGACAGTAACACCTCTTAAGGTTTCGTCTTTAAGGGGCTTTTACTTTTTAAAACTTTATACTTTTTTATTTATCTCCAACTTAAAGCAAAACAAAAACCAATTATTAGCCAATTAACGGGCAAATAAGATAAATACCTAATCGCCAAAATCGCCAACTAATCGCCAAAATCGCCAACTAATCGCCAAGTTTATTAAGTAAGTAGTGTGAGCTTCTTCCACTACCTTCAGCAATAAATATGTTTTTTTCTATAAGATCATTTAAGTCGATACGAGCACCTTCATCTGAAATATTATTCAAATCACGGTATTCCTTGTTTGTAATCTTTCCACTTTCCTTAACATATAACACTGCTTTTATCTGTCGTTCATTCAAACCTAACTTTCTTAAAAGCTCATCCGTTAAAACATCTTTGAAAATTGTTACTGAAAAACCGCCAAATTCTTCTTTTATTTCGGGTGATGGTAATTCAGCTTCTTTACAAGCATTTATTATCTTTAGTGTACCACGACCCCAAGTATCAATAAAACCACCTTTGTAACATACATCTGCAATTATAGGGTTTCTTGGTATAGAAGGGTGCTGTTTTGTTAAAGAATCTAATGTTAGCTCCGGCGGTAATGTGCCTTCATTCCAAATATTTATCTTATCGTCATATATTCTAATTTGAATCGCTGCACCGTTATAACTTTTATGTGCGAGAGCATTTAAAAGCATTTCCCGAACAGCTGCAATCGGATACTCGCCCTTTTCAATACGTTGCATTCCTTCAAAGTCTATAGGGTTCCTAAAAAATTTTCTGTTTAACTGATTGAGAACATTCTGTAGAATCTTAAACAAATTGCCTTCTTCTACTTCTTCGTATAGAAGTTCATCAGCAGATTTGCCGAACTTGCCTATTTTAACTGAAATGCTTGGATAGAATTTACCCGGATCTTTTCCGAAAAGAATTATTGCTGCTCTTTTATATTTTTCACCTTCGGTGAGTCTTAATTTTTCAAGGATTTCAAAATTTGTAAGTCCAGTAATATCCGGTAAACGATTTGTTTTTTCTGCAATGTTTATAAATCTTTTTATACTTTCTTCGTCAATATCGTTTTGAGTTGCTCTTTCTTCTATTACATCATCCCAAGTTTTGCCTGATTTTTTTAACAGAAACTCATTTAGGTTATTTCCAGTTAGTTCGGTATTAATACTTCCTATACGTTTATAATATCTTCCTCTTAAGGAAATTGCGACACTCTGTGGTTGAGTAATAATCTCTATAAAGTATTTATCATTTTCTTCCAACAGATTTACTTCTGAAGTAATCCCGAGATAGTTCCTTAGCTTATTCGGCAAATCATCCATCAGTTTTTTAGAATCATCAATTCCAATAGCGTTGCCTTTATCATCTTTCCCGATGTATAACTTACCGCCGCTTGCATTTGCAAATCCGCAAATCCATTTCAGCCAGTCATCGTGCCAGCTTGATTTATATTCTATGTTCTGATTTTCGGGCATCAAATTTTTACCTGTCCGCCTTTGGCGGAATTTATAATTTTTAATTGTCTCTACTCTTTACTCTTCCACCAAAGTAAACTTCTGTAAGCATCCTTAAATATCGGGTCATAATAATTCATATTTTCAAACTCAATTTGCGTATCATCTTCAAATATTACTCTCTCTTTATTCAGCTTTTTTATTTTTTTGCCTGTAACGTTGGATATTGTTTCTGCTATATCAACATCCGGGTACAGTAATTCAAAATGAATTTTTACTTCTTCTTTTTCCTCATCAATTACCATTGCATCTAAAAGCTTTTCATCTTTAGAAAAATTAATATTAGAAAGATCACCTTCCCTTGGATTATACTTTGCTCTTGACAATGCTTCTTCATATTGCTCTAATTCATAATACTTGAAGAAGCCGCCGCCTTGCCATTTAACATTTTCATCATTTGAAATTCCCGCTGTATCTCCGATTAAGACTTTTTTTAATCTTGGAATTATTATTGAATAAAAATGTGCACCTTGTTCAATGCCAATCCATTTTCTATTTAATTTTTGTGCTACAGCTATAGTTGTACCGGAACCGGTAAAAAAATCCAATATCAGATTATTTTTAATAGAATTCGCTTTAACAATTCTATAGAGCAAATATTCCGGTTTTTGTGTATCGAACCCGACTCTCTCCAGAGACATATTATTAATGAATGGGATTCTCCATACATCACCTAAAGGTTTTCCTTTTAATTCATCGAGATACTGTTTTCTTCCGCCCCTTTTCATATATAGTCTACCATCTCCATCATCATTAGTAAATTTATCTTCATAGCCTTCTGGATAATCACCATAAACTTTATTAAAAATATAATCTCCCTTTGTTTTTGTGAACCAAATAATCGTTTCGTGATCCCGTATCCAATTGTCTGCGATGCTTTTAAATCCAGATACATTGTCAAAGTACCAGATTATTTCTCTTTGAAAATTACTTTTTGAGAATTTTTGTTGAAAAATGTGTCTCCCTAAATAATTCGCGTTGTGATCTAAATGCAGATAGAAGCTTCCATTTTTCTTTAAATATTTATAACCAATATCTAATCTATTAGCAATAAGAGTTAACCAAGTACTATCTTGAAATTTATCTTTATAAGCAAAATCATTTCCAGTATTAAACGGTGGGTCAACATAAATTAGCTCAACTTCTTCTTCAAATTTTGGTAATATAGTTTGTAGTGCCTGATAGTTATCTGACTTTATTAAAATGCCATCTATCTGATTCTCTATGTTTTCGAAATTTAACAGAATTTCATTCTTCAACCCTTCAAAATATTTTGTATCAATTGGTAAATACTTGTATTCTTTATTGAGTTTCCCATCTATAATTATATTTTTATTTTTTAATTGGGCCGCTTTTTCAAACTCTTTCCATTCTTTTTTTAATTCTTCACCATTTTCATCCATCCATTCTTTTTCTAGTTCCCTCCACTCTTTAACTTGTTCAGTCCATCCTGGATGAATAATAATTTTCTTTATCAGTTCTACATTATTAGCAAGCTTATCAAGTGTTAGAACATAGTTACTGTTTCTAACAAACTTTGGCTTGTTCCAAATTGCTTTCAGCTCCTCCTCAAACTTTGCAATATATTCAATTACGTTATAAGCCAACTGCTTTATTTTTTGTACATACACAATTCTTTCTACTTTCCACTCATTATATAAATTGTTATCTCCGAAAAGCTGCTGGTACATAAATAAATCAAACTGCTCTTTAAGAAATGCTTCTGCATCTTTGTGGATAAAGTAATCCACTTCATTTTGCTTTTTGTAAACTGCAAAAGCTTTTTTCAAACCTTCTTCAGAAACTTTGTATAAATTATTTGCCTCAGCATAATCAAGAATATCGTCAATTTTGCTTATTGCAAACTCAATTGTAACTGTATTAATTGCATCTTCATTACTGATTAAAAGAAGTGCACCCTGCAGCGTTTTTGTTTTTAATCCTTCACGCTTCAAATTGTTTTTGACAACCTTAACATTTGGATGCTTAACTTTTCCAGCATTCTCTGCAATAAATTTTCTTACGGCATCTGGTGAATCCTGTCCCAAATATTCTTTTAGCTTATCATACTTTGCTCTTGAGTTATCAGCGTAAAGAACTTTAAAAGTCAGCTTTTCATTAGCGGCATCGGTTAAATAAAATTCCAATTCTTTTTTCTCGTTGCTTTTCTTATGCTCAATATTACTTGCATCAAAATCAAACAGCAGTTCATCAACTTCTAAATTATTAACTGTACTATATGTAGCTTCAGACTTCACATAATAAAGCCGTTGTGTTTTCCAGAAGAGAGAAACATCCTCTCTTTCGCTGTAAACTTTTTCATAAAGATTTTTATAAAAAGGCGTTTGACTAAAGAAGGGAGTACCGGTTTCATTCAAATAACTCTCAAAGAAAGTATAGAGTTTCTGATAAAGTTCTTCTCTCTCTTTATCATCTTTTATTTTTTTAGCAACTTCTTTTTGAATGTAAGGTTTTATCTTTGCGAAGTACTGGCTTTTAATTTTCATCAGATTCACAAAGCCGGATTTTCCTTCAATTTTTTTACCGGCTTCGCCGATAAAAACATCTTCTAAAGCAGAATAAAATTTTTGTTCGTTTTTAAGCATAACAGTCTAAAATGTTTATTAAAAGTAGTCATAAAATATAAAATTATTTGATCTGATGAATAATTATTTTTACACACTTCATTGAATGCTAGCTTCAATATTTACCCATTGCTCAAATCTAATATCTCTTGTTTGATTAGAGAATATTTATCTAAGTAATCAATCGGTTTCAAGAGAGGACATTTATAAAATACATTGAAGTAAATTGCATTACGTTTTGAATGAAACACAAAAACTAAACAAAATAAAAAGTTTGTTATCTTAACTCTCCCAAAGGGAAATGGCGATAATAAAAACTGGAACTCATTCTGTATTTAAATGGGATGTTAACATCTGATTTAGAAAATAAAATCCACCCTTTTAGATTAGTTTCAGTAAAACAGCATCAATAAGCCATTATAAAACAATAGTTTACCTATTCTTAAAATTTCCTCAAGTGTATCCTAAAATCTCGACTTTAGGTAAAGGGATTATTTTTTATTCTTCTTGTTGTTTTTATAATGGAAAATAATTACAAAATATAAGTCTATCTTGGAAAATAATTACAAGTTCTCTCTACTATTCTAGTTATTCTGGAAAATCTTACAAATCGTTCCTTTCTGGAAAAAAATACAAATATACTTGCTTATTCTGGAAAATAATTACAATTTTAAAGCATAATTATCATTATTATGGAAAATTTTTACAATGAGTGAGTTAATATTTTCATCGATGGATAGACAAGAGAATTACAAAATTTCTAAAATGCTTCAAGAGAAGAAAATTCGGAAGATAGCTCCAAGGATTTATTCTACTAATCTTGAAGAAGCTCCTTCAGCCATAGTCAAAAGAAACATTCTTGAGATATTGGGAAATCTATATCCGGAAGCGGTGCTAAGTCATCGCTCTGCTTTTGAATTTAAACCAACGGCTACAAATAAATTATTTGTTACTTATACATATACAAAAAAAATAAAATTGCCTGGCATTACTATAAATTTTCTTGAAGGGAAAGGTCCCGTTGCCGGAGACAATAAAATGATAGGGGAGCTTTATGTTGCCTCGGAACCCCGCAGATTTCTGGAGAATCTACAAATAACAAAAAAGACTGGTCATGATTCTAAAACTTTAAGCATTCCGCAAATAGAAGAAAAGCTTGATGATATTCTTAGAATCAAAGGAGAAGAAGGTTTAAATAGCTTACGTGATAAGGCAAGAGATTTATCCAAAATTTTGGATATGCAAAAAGAATATGAGCTGTTGAATAAAATCATGGGTGCTTTATTTACAACTAAACCATCTAAAATACTAAAGTCTGATCTTGCACTTTCTCGTTCAGTCGGTCTTCCGTATGATAGACATAGGATTGAAATCTTTGAGATACTTTTTAATTATCTACATAATAAAGTATTCCAAGAGTACCCTGAGAATAATTTGACTCCAAACTCATTCGGGAATTTTGCTTTTTTTGAGTCGTACTTTTCTAATTACATAGAAGGCACTGTGTTTGAGGTATCCGAGGCAAAAGAAATAATTGACACTGGTATTCCATTACCGGCTCGCAGCGGAGATTCTCACGATATTCTTGGAACTTATAGATTGGTATCGAATAGAAATGAAATGAAAATTATTCCAAGTGATGAAAATGAATTTCTAAAGATATTGCAGTCTCGTCATAAAACTCTTTTATCCGCACGTACCGACAAACATCCTGGTGAATTTAAACTTAAAAATAATCGTGCTGGTGATACTCATTTTGTTGAAGTAAAACTTGTTCGAGGCACGCTGATACGTGGATTTGATTATTATAAGATATTAACTGATCCATTTGCACGTACAGCCTATATGATGTTTCTTGTAAGTGAAGTCCATCCATTTGAAGATGGCAATGGTAGGATTGCTCGCGTTATGATGAATGCTGAATTAGTAAATCGCAATCAATGTAAAATAATTATTCCAACAGTGTATCGTGAAGATTATTTACGCACATTAAAAAAACTTACAAGAGATAAAGACCCAGTTCCTTATGTTGAAATGCTTTCTAAAGCTCACGAGTTTAGTTCATATCTTAACAATGAGGATTATGACAAAATGTATAAGTATTTAGCAACTCACAACGCATTTTCCGAACCTGATGAAGGTAAACACCTTATCATCGATTAAATTTCTAATTATAACCCATCGTACACCCGTAGGGATTCGAACCCCAAACCTTCTGATCCGTAGCGTTCAGGACTATTTGATTTTTTTACTGAATACAAACAAAAGGGAAATAATAATTAAGGACTCCTTAACAGAAATCCAGTAAAGGAGTTCAAAATTTTGTATCTAACTAAATCTGCTAAATCTCCCTTTTGGCAAATCTTGTTTAAAAATGCTAAAGGAAAATTCACTACTAAAAGCACTGGTAAGAAATTAAAATCTGAAGCATTGATATTTCTTACTGACTTCAAATCTTCCATAGAAAATCCCATCGAAACAGCACTCCATTCAAAATCATTGAAGGAATTTGAAATAGAGTATTTGAATGTTGTCTCATCCATCAGATCTAAGAGTTATAAAAACGCGATAAGCTATGCTTTCAAAATATTGATCGATATTTCCGGTAACATTCCATTGTGCCAATTTAATCAGGCAATGGCAGAAAAATTTATCAATGATATCTATGAAAGATCAAAGTACTCTGCAGCTCTGCATTACCGGACCTTGAAAGCAGCATTTGAGAAAGCAAAACAGTGGGATTATATTTCTGAAAATCCGTTTCGTAAATTCAAACTTCCTAGATTGCCTAAACATATCCCGGTTTTCATTGAGTACAGACACTTAAAAAAAATTATTAAGGTCACTAGAATAAAATTATTAAGAGATATTTATTTGACCGGGTATTTTTCCGGGTTAAGACTAGGAGAGCTGCTAAATTTAAGATGGGATGCGGTGGATTTTAAGAATCGATTTATTAAAGTTGAAAACACAAATACGTTCACAACAAAGAATAAAAAGGAAAGAATCATCCCTATAAATGAATCTTTGTATGAAATCCTTAGCTCAAGATATCCTAAATCCAAAATCTTAAATGCCGGTGACTACATTTTTACCCGGGTGAAAGGTGTTTTATTGAATACGGACTATGTATCAAAATCATTTAAGAAGGCAGTTAGGAAGGCAAAGCTTGATGATCGTATTCACTTCCATACTTTGCGTCATTCCTTTGCATCTTGCTTAGTTCAGAACGGAGTTTCGTTATATGTTGTTAAAGAACTATTGGGCCATCAGGATATCACTACAACCCAAATCTATGCACATATTAAAAGCGATAATCTTATTGATGCAGTGAAAAAGCTAGAACCGCGAGTAAGGAAATCAAACATCAATAAATTGAGGTTCCTTAAAACTTATCCACAAAATCAAATATAGTAAAATAATTGAGGGTGCCATGAACGAAATAAAATTACAGCAAATATTTGTAAAAAGAGTGAACCATTTCATGAGGTTAAGCTGCGAAAGGGAACTCTATACAGTTGCGCAAGCTTCATTCAGATTAAATATTTCACGAAATGATTTGAAAAAAGAGTTTATTGATACAGGTAAATTGAAAGTTACTTTCAGAGAAGGTAGAATGTTTGTAACTGATCAAAGCATTAAGGAATTTGTTACTGAAAATTCACTGGTAAAAAGGAAGTAATTGACTTTCTAAGAAATAATTAATAAGTTTGAACAGTCAAACACAGAGCGGTTAAAACCTTTCCCGAAAGCAAAGGTGTTTTTGTTTTAAATAACAGAAAAAAAATTTATAGTTAAGCTCTGAGATTTCGGAAAACCGCAAGGTCCCGAACGTTACTTTGTGACGTGACTGATCTCAGAGCTTGACTATGAGTCAAATACAAGGAGTCACATCATGGTTAATAACTCACCTAAAGCTTGTACCGAGAAGAAGGAAAGCGAATCACTGGATAAAATAATAATTTATCAGAGGGAACGAATAGCAGCGCTTCTAAAAAAAAGAAAAGAATTGCTGGAAGAAAGAGATCAATTGAGTCTTTGCAAGCTCTTATTATTGCTAAAAAGAATTAACGATAAGAAGTGATTAAATGATCAATTTGCGATTAAAGACTAAAACCATGAACAATTTCAATCCGTTTATACGTGCCGGGAAACTGGCAGCCGATTAGTCTCGGTTCGCAAGCGTGTAAACGGATTTTTTTATTTTCGAGTGTACTTATGGAAAAGAAAACTTCAATTATAAACTTGGGGCAAGTAATTGGCAGGGTGACGGTAGTTCCTTCTTCCGTCGAAGAATACTATGCTGAGATTCATAATATCTTATCTGATATATATTTGGGTGCTCTTCATGATTTAATGAGATCTGTAAATATAGAGGTGATCGAATCTGTATTTTATGAAGTCGCTAGTAAGTTCGAAAATATTAAAGACGAACAACAAAAAAGGAAACTTGTAAACAAACGATTTGGGGAATCGAGCAAAAGGATATTCCCGTTTTTACAACAACAAGCTTTTAACGAAAAATATATTGAGTTTGCTTTAAGGTTCCGGAACCTTAAAGGTAAAGCAAAAAAGGCACTTGCAGAAAAAACAGCTAAAAGTTTAGGGTTAAAATCTAAAGACGAATTGATCAAAATATTTAAGGATATCGGTGTGAATGAATATTATGAAGAAGTATGGGATAACATGAGTATAGAATTTGATCCAAATCTTAATATGGACTGCTATTTTGAAATTGAAGATATTATGGTATACAAAGTAAAGAATGATAAAAGAACCTCATGTAAACCATTCAGCGATGATTTTAAGAAAAGAATAGATAGAGAGTATAGAGAGGACCCCCTTTTTCGTAGATATATAAAGGATGAATTAAGCTTAATTGATATTGATGAAAACAAAAAGTATAAATTTAAATTGTATGATGGGTATGGTGAATTTGAAAACTCCAATGAGTATAAATCTTATTTGAATGATAAATTAAAGTACCTCGATTTGGTGTTAGTGCCTTTATTTAAAATAAAGATTATCGAGAGAAATACGGATTTGTTTAACAAAGCGGTCCGATATTTAAAATTGGAAGTTAGAGCATCACAGATGGGCGGAGGTGATAAAAGCAAGGAAATAAACAAGAGTATAAATACAGCATTCATGAGTGTATATGGTAAAAGCCCAGATAAAAACATATTCATTTTACAGAAAAAGTTGAAAGAATTTAAAGAAGCTATATCCGAAGAAAATTGGAATCGCGAAGTGGAAATAGAAAGACAGCGTTCAATTAAAAGATATATTTCTTTATGCAAAGAAGATGATAATTACAAGTTAACAGATGAATTTGAAAAATTTAAACATTCTAAATATTATGATGAAGCTATTGAGCATTATGAAAAAAGTATTCCGGCTGTGAGACTTAGTGGTGACAATAAACCTAAGATGATTGAGGTAAATGAAAAATTAAAAATTGCCATTAAGAAATCAGTTCATTTGAACATTCTTGATAGATTATCAGAAAGGAGCGATAAAAAGGATTAAAAATAGAATTAAATAGGGGCAGGCACGTGCTCTCCTTTTGAATCCTTCCTTCCTCAATTGCATATTACTCTCAGAAATTAACTGAGAATAATATGAGTGCTACTTACAACAAATATCTGCTAAGCAAAGGATTAAATCAAATCATTGAACTACAGAGGAAAAAATCCTTTGAGAAATTCATGGATGTTTATACAACCAATCCTTTACAGAAACAGCTATCTGAATATCCTACATTTTGTAACGGCTTAAAGTATCTGCCTTTTGGTGAAAATAGTATGCTCAGAATAAAATTAGTGCCGGTGAATAAAACTAAAAGCAGCGTGACTGTAACAGATGAGAATGATGAAACAATATTTACAGATGATATACCTTCCCTCAGTCAAGAAAAGTTAGATATCCTTTTAATACGGATTGCTCATTCTAAAACACTACAGCAGAAAACATACTTAATCGAAAATAAATTTTAAAGGAAACATAAAATGAAAAATGAATCTAAGAGCTTGTACGAAAAAGCAGTTGAGGAAATAAATGAACTTTCGAAAAAAACAGATTTCTCACTTGTTAAAAACTTCCATACAACTAAAGATATTCAATCAAAGTTGAATCAAACTCCGGAGGTTATCTACAAAATAAATGCGCTGATAGCTCAAGAAAAAATTCTGGATTTGGTCCATGTGGGTATATCGCATTCCACAGTAGAACACACAATAACGGTAACGGATGAGAAGGGTACACTACTTACAAAAGAAAACCTTCTGTCGTTTCCTATTCATGGAACGTTAAACTTAATATTTATAAAATACAAAATGCAGCATGCGGCTTATCCAAGTTATTTCCTTATTGAAAATTCTTTTGACGTAAAATAATTATAAGTATGGAATACGAAGATTTACTTCAGGATGTTGCTTCTTTAAAATCAAAATCCGCTTTTCAAGATTTAAATGGTAAGGATGTATTTATTGAGCAACAAACAAAACGCGTACTGGAATTGTGCTTTCCCTTTATACTTGAACGCGTAGAAACCTTATGCTACGATTTAATTGATAATTATTTACACATAAGTATCGAACCGGCTGCTGAAAGTGTTGGAGGGGTGATTGCTAAAGATGATACTGCTTATGAGTGGTTTCGTCACCTCGTTTTTTATAAAAAGAATCAACAAGTAAAAACCTTAAATCTTTTTATCATAAAAATATTTGAATCTGAAAATAAATATTACATCATCAATAAAAGTTAGGAGCTTAAAATGAAGAATCCACATTTCTCACCCATGGGTTTAATCGGTTCAATGGTAAACCGTAAGGGAATTCCCGATTATGAAAAGTTCTATATCGATAATCAAAACAAAGAATTCCCGAGGAACGAAAGATCTAATCCACTCAATTTTATTTTAACACGCGCCATGGAAAAGGAAATTGTAGATAGCCTCGGTTTTGTTGGTGTCCGTGACCTAACAGCTTTAACAACCGTGGCGGGATTATCAAAGCTGTTGGATTTTCGCACATTACTTGAATTAGCGGAATTTTTATCTAATCCTCCGGTTTTTGAAAAAGTCGGGATAAAAATTATTGAAGTCGGAGTTAGACCCGGTGTAATTCCACGAGAAGATACTGAGGTACAGGCAGTTGTAGTTGCAGATGGTAGTGAAGGATCTCCGGTGCCGCCCACTTATGATGAAGGATATGATATTAAACCCATAATTTATAAAGCAGCGCTAAAGGTAAGTAAGAGATTCTATGATCATTTTAATATCAAAGAACCTACTATTCCAATAGTCGATTATCTTTTTATTCAGAGAATTAAGAACGCGATATTCAGAAAACTGGATAGGATGATTTTCTATGGTTCTGGTGTGGACCCGGAGCCATACGGATTAAAAAATAACGTGAACGTACAAGGAATTAGCGGTGCAAATTTCGATAGGGATAAAGCAGTAGATCTTGAAAACCTAATAGAGCTGTATAATGCGAACGATCCAAAGTTTTATCTTATGCATCCTAACACAAAAAAGTTGTTAAAGAAAAGGCCGATTGCTGCATCAGATAAGTTTTTAATTGAAAATAATTCAATGAACGATTACCCGGTGATTTCATCGAATCAGTTTGATGAGGGTGATATTTTCCACGGTGGATTTAGTACTGTACTGATTGAGCAGTTTGGACCCGGCATTGAAATTTTTATCAATCCATACAAGGATGATTTTGCAGTAACAATCGTAGCTACAGGCTTCTATGGATTTACTGTACGCACGCCAAAAACGATTTCATTAGCAACTAGTGTAACTTGAATTTTTCTGTTCATCGAGTACTCCTTGGTTGGGGAGAAGGAAAGGAAATAAATGTTTGTTGCTTTTTCCTCCCTTCTCCTTTTTTTAAGATATAAGATGAAAGGTGGAAATAGTTTTTATGGTATTAGTTGGAAATCCATCATAAATAGTTCATGCAAGTAATTTTGTTAGTCGCGGAAAGATTCCGCGTGTTCGAGCTGCAAAGACTGCTCCGGTCTTTCTGCAGCCGGGCACAAATTAAATTGAAAGGTTTTTATAATTATGGAAAAAGTAGATTTAGGACAATTTAATAATAATGAAATTGCAGATTTGATAGTTGATAATACACTTTCTATCAAAGCATTTCTAGAGAGTATGATCTTTCCAAAACTGAATGTAGAAAGCTTTAGCCTCGAATCGGTTAATGATTTAATGAAAGACAGTCTTGGATATCTTAGCAGTGATTCTACTATGGGGCAAAAATTACTGCAAGCAATCATCCGTAATCAAGCATTGATTCAAAGCATCGCTTTTTTATACATAGTCGATCTATGTGAAAAGAATCCAGAAAAAAGCATTGATGAAATGAGAGAAAAATTTAACGATAAGGTAAATTCAAATTTCTATGATTTGTTAGCAAAGATAATGTCAGCAAAAAGGGATTTCGATAAAGAACCATTGCAGAAAGAAGCAATATAATGGCAAATAAGGTCACTATTGAAATTGATGGAGATAATAAAGGCGCGGTAACTGCTATCAACGGTGTAGATAAAAAATTGATTGATATGCAAAGAACAATTACCTCCAATGTTAACCCATTATTCCATAGCTTAAAATATACCATCATTGGTGCATTCTCAGTTACAGCAGTTGCTAATTTTACTCATGAAGCTGTTAATCTTGCCGGTGCTTGGCAAGGCGTGAATAATACGTTTAAGTTTTTACCTCAATCCAATTTGCTTATCGAACGAATGAGGGATGTTACTAAAGGAACAATATCAGAATTAGAACTTATGCAGTTGGCAATTAAATCTTCCAATTTCAAAATACCAATGGATATTTTTATAAAGGGATTGGAGTTTGCAAAAGTACGCGCACAGCAAACCGGTGAAAGCATTGATTATATGCTTAATTCATTTGTTACCGGAACTGCCCGGGAATCTCCCAAAATACTTGATAACCTTGGTATTAGTGCTAAGGTGCTCAGTGCTGAGGTAAAGAAAACCGGGGACTTTATGACTGCAGTAGGAAACATTGTTGATAAGGAACTCTCCGGGATGGATAGAAGCTTGCTTACAACTGTGGATAAAACCGCACAATTGAAAGTGGCATTTGAGGAATTACAAACTGAAATAGGGAAAGACTTAACTGCTTCTGTAGATCAAGGAGTGAGCAGTCTTACGCTGCTGCTTGAACAAATTACTGGAGTTGATAGAGCTTTAAGGGATACGACCGGACAAGGTATACTAGGCGCGGCAATAGATGGTTGGATGCTGCAAATTGGTAATGTTCAACATTTTTACAGGAAGATGCATGTACAGGCTGGTGCACAATTTAAGGGAGTTGTAGATGAACTAAAAGCAGAGCGCAAGTATTTAGAAAACTTAATGAAGCCGCCGGAATCTCCATTGACTGATGAGCAATTAGCATTGTTAAAAAAGCAGGTAGAAGAAGCTAAACGGTTAAGTGATCAATGGGATTCAATAGGCCAAAAACTCCGCCTTGATATCAATACCTTTGGACTCGATCCGCAGCAAGAAAAACTAATGCGGCTTATTGCGCAAGTGGAAGAGTACCACTCCAAGTATGATAGAATTCCCGGTGCACTATCAACCATAAACGATTATCTGCTTACCCAGTTATTTACAATCACACAACTCAATCAAGCAAAGGGATTAGAGCAAGGTCCCGGCGTTCCGAGTGGAGAATTCGGGATGTCATCAGTTGCATTAACCGAAGCTCAAAGATTGCATGATCAGCAAATTGCACTATCTGCTGAATTAACGGGAGCGGAATTAGCGGATTATGCAATACGTGAAGCTGCTCAAGTGAATATGTTTGGTAATATGTCTGGTGCTATGTTGAATTTTGCGAATACTTCTAAAGAAACCAATCGCACCATGTTTGGATGGTACAAGGCATTTGCTATGGGTCAAGCTGGAATAGATACATATAATGCTGCAATAGCAGCGTATAAATCGATGGTTGGTATTCCTATTGTAGGACCCGGGCTCGCAATTGCCGCCGCTGCCGCTGCTACTGCATTTGGTTTATCAAACATAGCGCGCATTGCTTCAATGCAGCCGGGAACTAGCGGTGGAGGTGGAATTTCAGCTTCGGGAGTTAGTATTCCTTCAATTAGAAATGATTCTTACGTTACTAATAACAATGGCTCAAAAAGTATTGTTGTAAACGTTTATGGCTTTGTTGATAAGGACCTTATTGCTCGCGAACTCATACCTCATCTTGAAAAGGCGTGGGATGATGGAGCCGGGCGATAGAAAGATGTTTTTACTATTAAGGTTTAGGAGAATCCTTAGTTAACCCAAACTTTGTCCGAAAATCAGTGACTGAAGTTTTCAAATAAGGTTCGGAAAATTCAAGAAATTCTTTTTGAAGATTTTCATAAGGAATGTCAAGTAAACCGGAAAGTTTAGTTATAGTAAATTCTCTAAGTCCTTGTAATATAGCTTGATTGACGACTGCTTTACTGAACAAAAAGACAAAAGCTTTGTCAGTGTCAAACTTAAGGCTATCAAGATCTTCTAAAAGTTCTGAAATAGTGCTCATAATGTTAATAGATATTATTGTGAAAATTAAAAATAGTTTAAAATGTTATTTGGTCAAACTATGATACTGCTACTCAGACTTTTTTATCTCATATTCAAAAATCTCTAAACAGTACCAAGGTTAATAAGGGATAAAATGAAAAAAGAAGTATTGTCAGATATAGAAATTAAATTCATCGAAACTTTTGTAAAAAAATCGACGAGATATCTTTTGGAAAAACCGAAAGAAGTCGCTGCTATTTGTAAAGTATCAGTGTACCAGGTTAATAAATGTTTTTCAAATAAAAGATTTATGGATAAGCTTGATAGAGGAATGAATAAAAAGGTACTTGAATTTTCATACAAAGATTGGCCGGATAACTATGTATTGAATTTACTTTTTGTTAGGAATAAACTAAAGGATTTGAAGAAACTATCGAGCCAAATAAAAAGTGATGCTAATCAAAAACAACAAATTAAAATTTTAAAATCATTGCTTAATTCTTTGAAATACATAATTAAAATTTTCGTTCATCCATATCTCTCAATTTTAACTGTCGAGAGTAACTTATTGCAAGTGGGTTAACAGTATGGGTGAACGGATTTTATATATTTATAAAAATATTGGTGTTACTGGATAAGCTCTAAAAAATATAACTTAAACTTTTACTGCTAAAATTTTGGAAATAATTTTAACAAATAATTCCCGTTCATTTATGGCCTTTTCTCACCGTCAGAGGAGGCGACCTTATTCCAAAAAGGTTAGCAGCATGAGTGAACGGGTTTATTATTTTAGGAGGCAATATGAAAGCGAGTGATAAGCTAAAATCTCAAATAGATCTGAAAGAAAAGCAGATTGAACAAATTAGAAATGTTATTGCTGAAAGAGATGGATTACTAGAATATAAGGACAACCAGGAATCCTTCGGACAATCTGCATTAACCGGGAAGGAAAAATATTTCAACTATCGTATATATTTTCTACGAGATGAAAAAATTTCAAAATCTGAATTTGAAAATAAAAAGGCTGAGCTTGACAAGCTGCATGAAAAAAATTATGAATCAGTAAAACAATTAAACTCTGAAATTATACTTCTTAAAGGTGCTTTAGAGAGAGCTTTATTTGAGGAGGCTAGTAAGATCACACCAAAAAATAAAAATAGCACTTCGCGGGATTTTGAAACTGAACTGCATGACATTATTACAATTGTCAGCTCATGGGAAAATATTGAGGGAAGTTATACTCAGAGCAAGTTAGCAGCCAAAATGAATAGGCCGAGATACTATCTCACCCGGCTTTTCAAGAAAACGTTTACTTATTACAATCATGAATCGACATTTAAAGAACATTTAATTTATTTAGTTAGAAATGGAATTGACAGTGTACGGCGATCTGAATCGAAAAACAGAGATGAAAAACTATCACGCTTGCAGCACTTCTTACGTTGTTTAACAAATGATATTGAATCAATTGGTTTAACAGTTCCAGATCGTAAAGGCAGCTCAAAGATTAAAGGAAAAATTAAAAGGCAATATTAAAATAGTGTTGCGTTGCACTTCAATCATTGCAACACTCATTATAAAAATATGATACGAAATAAGACTAAAGGTGCATTTATTGAGCACGTTCTATGACTTAATGTGCAACAAATTCCATATGGTAAAGACCAAACAAATTAGAAAGGTTAAAACCTATGGAATCAAAAGAAAAAAAGACAAAGCGCGTAGTTATTTGTCTTGGTGAAAGGGACTTTGATACTCTTAGTCTGCTAGCTTTAAAGGAAAGGATTTCTATTTCCGGGCTTGTACGGCATTTTATCATTCGGAAAATATATCCTCTAAACGGTTTATCAGAAAGTGATAGAGGGTAAAAAAATGAATCGCAAAATAAGTGATAGAATTATTAACTGTTTCCGGGATAGACTAGAGGATCTGAGGTTAGAGGGTCAAATTACCCGGGACCAAGAGAATCTTATATGGTATGTTTTTAACGAAATAGTTGTGACCGCGAAGTACAAAAATCCTTTTAAGGTAATAGATTATGATAAAGCAAGGAAAGAGCAATCACAACCTATCAAAGCAATTCTTACAGGTGAATCAATTTCTGATTTGAAAGATTTCTGCTGTTGCCTTGAAACTTCGATTTCCAGATTTCTTTCGAAGATTGAAGATAGAGAAGATTATCTAAAGAAAATGAAATTATTGACTAGTTCTGAACGTGATATAAGAAAAACCCTAGTGAATCAATTCAATAAATTGAAATCAGAGCTATTAAAGGGATGTTCATTTTTGTCTGACACTAGTAAATCATTAAAGCAAATTAGCACAGATCCATAAATTGAATTACACTTCTGAAATATTAGAACAATTGATTAGAAAAGTCGTATCCGAGAATAGGGAAATAACTTTAACTAAGTTCAAAGAGGAATATTCAGATTCAATCAAAGGCACTCACTCAGAGAAATATACTAAGTCGGTTGAAATTTCATTTAACAAGTTGATTGATTTCGTTAATGATATTCCAATAATAAAAATCGATTCCCGGATTATTGAAAGATTCATCATTCATAAATTCAATAAGTCTAAATATTCCGCAGCTCTTTACTATAGGAACTTGAAGGCAGCCTTCAACAAAGCGCTTCTATGGGGATATATTCCCTCGAATCCATGGTTAATGGTTAAGTTCCCAAAATTTCAAAGGCCACGGCCCTCATTCATCAATGAAATGCAGCTTAATCAAATTATTGACAAGGTTGAACCGGCTCATATAAAGGATATCTACATTTTTGCTTTTTACACCGGGTTGCGTTTGAGTGAGTTGCTCAATCTCAGATGGGAGAATGTCAATTTAAAGGAAAGTATCATCCAAATTGGAGATGATGATTTTATTACCAAGTCGAAAAAAATTAGAACGATCCCGCTCTGCCTTAAAGCTTATGAGGTATTATCTAACAGAGTGCCCAAAATAATTCATCAGCACAAAAAGAATTTTGTTTTTACTAAGTCGAATAGTTATCCATTCACCGGGGATTACTTGAGTAAAAGGTTCAAGAAAGCCGTTAGGGCTGCCGGGATGGATGATAAAGTGCACTTTCACAGTTTACGTCATTCATTTGCAAGCAACTTGATTATGAAAGGTGTACCTATTTACCACTTAAAGGATTTGTTGGGTCACAGTTCGATCGCTGTAACAGAAATCTATTCTCATTTGAGTATCGATGCATTGAAAGAGGCAGTAAATAAATTTGATATGGTTGCGGTGAGTTAAAAAATGACTGATTCACGCGAAGCATTCAGCGATATTCCATCAGAAGAGATTAATCTTTCTAATAAGAAAAAAAATCAGAGTGATGATAAAGTTGAAAAAGCTATTAATGAAATTAAAAAGAAGTACGGAGTCGATCTCGAACCGGCAAAAAGTGGTAAATACAAAATTGAAAAAGCGATGAAGTACTTAAATTCAAAGTATAGTTTCAGGTTCAATGTAATTACAAAGCAGCTTGAGTATTGTCAATTAGTTACAGATGAAAAGAAAAATGTAGAACTTAAATACAGAGATTTTGATAATAGAGATTTTTTATCTCTGCTTATAGAAATAAAGCGAACGAACATTGTTATTGGAAAGGAAGGGCTTAAAGATTTATTAAACAGTAGAGATATGAGTAATGACTTCGATCCATTCAAGGCTTATCTATTAAATCTTCCAAGGTGGGATGATCAAACGGATCATATTAAAAAATTTCTGCAGCAAGTTCAGTTAGTAAATGAGCAAGATAATAGAGAAGATTTTATTCAAGCTTTTAAGAAATGGATTGTCGCTATGGTAGCGAGCTTAATATGTGATGAGGTTGTCAATCAATGGTGTTTAGTTTTTACCGGTAAAGAAGGAATATTTAAAACTACTTTTCTGAATAGCCTAGTTCCTCCAAAATTAAGAATGGATTATTTGTTTAGTGCGCCATTCAATTTTGAAAATAAGGATCACTTGAAATATCTATGGATGAAAATGCTCATAAATCTGGATGAGCTTGCAAGGTCCAATCGAACGGATGAAAGTCTACTTAAAACAATTCTAAGTGAACCAAGGCCCGCCATCCGTTTACCCTACGGTGAGTTTGATACTAAGATGTGTAGAAAGGCTTCATTTTGTGGTTCAACTAACCACAGACACTTTTTGAAAGATGAAACAGGCAGCCGTCGATTCCTTGTTTTTGAAATTGAGAATATCACACCGGATGAAACCTCTGATTTGGATTTGATCTATTCACAAGCGGTGAGTCTGTACAAGAAAGGTTTTAAGTATTGGTTTGATTATGTAGATAATAAAAAAACGGAAATAAGGAATGTTGAATTTCATGATACCAGTATTGAGGAAGATCTTATTAACCAGTATATAGAAATGCCGGTAGCTGTTGAAATAAAGAATGATATCGGTTTTAAATGGATGAGTCCTACATCCATAAATATTGAATTGGTTACTAAAAGCAATTCAAGGATTAACGTAAACGAATCTACTAAAAAAAGAATAGGCTTGATATTAGCTAAACTTGGCTTCTTACAAAAAAGAATGAAGGTCAATGGTAAGTTAGCCCGGTTGTGGGCTGTTAGGTTTGTAGATTCTCCATCAATTCAAAATCCAGAAACAAGTTTATTCAAAAATAAAGATGAAGATATTATTTGATACTTTGGTGACAATGGTGACAGTAAGATATAATTACTGTCAACAAATCGGTAAGTACAAACATGAAAAAGAGATAAGCCATGTTGTTGACGGTATAACAGTCGTGACGATGGGTGCTGCAATATGCTTTTTATTTCATATATATTCATAAGGATTCCACTCCCATTACTTCTTAAATATTACTGTCATACTGTCAACATATTATTATAAGTATATAAGACATAAAGGGATAAGGTTAGTGACAGTAATATGTGACAGTAGTTTGTGTGACGGTAAAAGGTTGTCAACAAAATACTTTATCGATCATGCATGTAAGAAGTCGGCCCGGAAGATTATGAAAGGGATAAATGATTTTAGTTTCGTTATAAAGTTACTGCTGAATCCTGCAACAATGGTATTAAATATTTCTTGGGTCCTTTTGGCACTTTCCCCATACGGATACAGAATGAGCGCAGGATTTAACTAGGTATAGGGTAAAAAAGGTTTAACTGTCACTGATTGGATTTTAGACTCGTTGACATCTAAAATCAGAAAATGCTAAATTGTGTGTGCATTCTATTCCTTTTATCTAAAAAAATAAGGTAGCAAAGTGAAATGAACACAACGGCACTTATTATTTCTGTTCTGGTAATTGTATTTATATTTTTAATTGCTCGCGATCTTACTTCTTGGCTATTTAAAATTAAGCATCGTGAAAAACAATTAGATAAGATAATAGAGCTGTTGACCGATATAAGGAATAAATTCATTAAGTAATCCGGAGTGTAACGTGAAAATAAAGAAACTCTTCCTTAAAAAAATTCCATCACAAAAATATAACACTGAAGCAAATCATAGATTTAATTATTCCAAATTAGTAAAAAAAACGATTCAAGAATTACAAGGGATTTCGACCGCATTGATATATGATGGGCAAATCGATGATGCTGAAATAAAATTGCTCAAGGAATGGCTTCAAAAGAATGATGAATACTTATACGATTATCCATTATCTGATCTCAGATTATTATTTAATGAAATCGATAACGATGGTAAAGTTTCTCTAGAGGAAAGACAAAAGCTAATGACATTCTTAAACAATATTGCTGCGTCTCCAAATTCATCACCAACCATTGAAGGCATCTATTCTGCTAGTCCTACAATTAAATTTATGGGGAAAAACTTTCTTTTTACCGGTGATCTGATGTATGGCCCGAGGTCGAAAGCTCAGGAAAAAGTAATTGAACTCGGTGGTAATTGTATGAAAAGTATAACCATGACAACTGATTATCTCGTTGTTGGCATTTTAGGGAGTAAAGATTATAGGTATAGCAGATTTGGGACAAAAATCGAAACAGCTATAAAATTCAATAGAGAAATGAAATCAACTATCTTAATAATTAAAGAGCAAGATTTTGTAAATGCGATAATTAATAATTAGTAATGCTGACAGTCGAATCATACCAATTGCTTCAAGAAGCATATTAGAATAAAATTTTTTTGATTTTTTTAGTTGGATTGAAATGGCGTAAAGAAAAGCCTTTCTCTCAAATAATTAGTAAAAAATTTTCTCTAATAGTCTTAGTTAAATTTGAAGTTTAATTTTATATGAATTATGTTTGCGGAAAAGCTTAAAGAATGTTCATGAAATCCAATTTTAATTTTAACAGAGAGCAAGATCAGTTTCCAGGGAATGAACACCCCGAAGCTTCTGATTTTGCTTTTCTGTTATTAACCGGATTTCTGTTAAGTCAACTCCTTAATAAAGTCCTTAATAACTCCCTAACAACTAAAAAGATCAACCAGGTTTTTGGAAGGGGAAAACTTCGAATTCAATTGAAATTAGTACACCCGGAAGGATTCGAACCTTCAACCTTCTGATCCGTAGTCAGATGCTCTATCCAATTGAGCTACGGGTGCAAATAAAAATATAAAAACAACACAACCTTAACCTTTTGATCATGCAATGCGTATAAAAATCCAATTTACCAACCGAAATCACAGAGTGATGAAGGTTGGTTGAGCTACGGGTGCATAAACTGAATTCTCAAAAAACAAATCACAAAATCCAAAAGATAGGAATTTTCTAGATTGAGTTTACCAACCAAAGGTTGGCTACGGGTGCATGCAATAAAGTCTCAAAAAACAAATCTCAAAATTCAATCAGTCCCAATTTTTCAGGGTTGAGTTTACCACCAAAGATAATCTGTGCGTATAGAAAAATTTTCTATGCAAACTTAACATAATTTTTTTGGCTAGTCAATTAATAATATGTTGAAATTGAACCCTATAAAACATTATGCACATTCAAAGAAATAATTTTAATAATTACTTAACTCACGTTACGCAAAAGGAATTTAAAAAAGATTGTAATTTTAGGTTAAAAAAATCAAGAGGTTGAGTAATGAATAAAGAGTTACTTGAGACCTATTCTGATTATCTGATAAGTTCATTTTCATATACAACAGCAACAGGTTTATCAATGCTGGTTGAAGGAGAAATAAGCCACGATAAAGTGACACGCTTTCTAAGCGGAGAAGATTTCACATCAGCAAAGTTATGGGAGATAGTAAAATCAACAATAAGAGAAATAGAAAACGAAGAAGGGGTAATAATTTTTGATGACACAATAGAGGAAAAGCCGAGTACGGATGAGAATGAAATAGTCAGTTGGCATTATGATCATAGCAAGGGCAGAGCGGTAAAAGGAATAAATATTATAAGCGCACTATATTATAGCAAAGGAGCGAGAATACCAGTAGCATATGATTTGGTTAGAAAGACTAAGCTAGAGACAGATAGAAAAACAGGTAAAGAGAAAAGAGTAAGCGAAAAGACCCAAAATGAACAATACAGGGAAATGTTAAAGATTTGTATAAAGAACAACATTAAATTCAAATATGTACTAAACGACGTCTGGTACGCATCCAGTGAGAATATGATGTATGTAAAAAAAGAGATGGAAAAAGATTTTATTATGCCAGTAAAGACAAACCGAAAAATAGCTCTAAGCCAGAAAGATAAACTAAATGGTAAGTATGTTACAGTAAGTGAACTTGAACTAAAAGAGGGTGTTATCTATAAGGTATATTTAGAGGCAGTAGAATTTCCGCTTTTGTTGGTAAAGCAAATCTTCAAAAACGATGATGGGACAGAAGGCATCCTTTATTTGGTTAGCAGTGATCTGACATTAACATACGATAACATAACAACAATCTATCAAAAAAGATGGAAAGTAGAAGAGTATCACAAGTCACTGAAGCAACATGTTTCATTATGCAAGTCTCCAACCAAAAGAGTTCGGACACAAAGCAATCATATCTTTGCATCAATCTATGCTTTTTTCAAGTTAGAGTTTTTAAGTATTAGAGCCAAAGTCAATCATGCTGCTCTGAGGTCCAAAATTTATATTTCAGCAAATCGTGCTGCTTTCGATGAGCTTAAAAATATGAAGGCTTGCTTTGCTATGAACTTCTAAAATCAAAATATTAAATAATAAGTTTTTGCGTAACGTGAGTACTTATTTCGACTTGTAAAAGTCTTCAAGATTTGAACCAGCTTTGTGCCAAAGTAATAAAAATTAGAAATCTGCGGGTTACGTGATGCATATCTAAAAGCAAAATTGTTTTCAAACATTGGTGTACTTGAGGTTTATCTTAAAGTTGAAGGCAAATTCATTACTTATTGAATGCCAAATATTTCTGAACATCAATTGTGAAAAATTCTATTTATACATCAGTGGTGTCCAAAATAAATTTTCAAATTAAAAGTTATTTGGAATAATTAAAATATTCTAATGTTTTTAGACAATCATAGAACTCATCCCCACCCTTCTCTTTGCAAGAGAAGGGCTTATTAAATCCTGTGACTTAATGTTAATATTCTGCCTGTCTACCGCCAGGTAGATCAGAACATAGTCATATGTCGCTTTTTTGACATTAAGTCTCTCTCTTTTTAAGAGAGAGATTAGAGTGAGTTCAATTTATTTTGGACAGATATGTTATACATTGATTCTTCTTGACAATAATAAAATCGATGATGAAATTAATATAAGTTCTTTTTGAACTTTTCCACTTTGAGAGGAAGATTGCATAATATTAACGGTGTGATGAACTCTTGAAATAGGGAACTACAATTTTCCCTCAAGGCGTGAGAGCAAATTTATTCTTTAACAGTTTGAGAATAGAATGTTTTATATTGCTACCCCAAATAATGAGAGGGGTTCATAGTAGAGGGAAGGGATTGATTCAGAGGCACGGAGTGTAGCGGAGCGGAACGAAG